>Ga0115570_10000019_pt1 | contig 119865 bp, 107 predicted proteins | sample COGITO_mtgs_1205_3_FD_87294 | JGI IMG/M metagenome (GOLD analysis project Ga0115570, IMG submission 87294) | Pelagic marine microbial communities from North Sea - COGITO_mtgs_120524 | ecosystem: Environmental > Aquatic > Marine > Epipelagic | place: Germany:Helgoland, sampling site... | reverse complement strand
GAATTAAAAGCGAAAAAATATTTTGCAGCCAACAAAGTATTCTTAATTTTGCCATCGACCTTTTTCAAGCCTGGGTGGCGGAATTGGTAGACGCGCTGGATTCAAAATCCAGTTCTTTCGAGAGTGCGGGTTCGATTCCCGCCCCAGGTACAAAAGCCTTCTCTTTATTGAGAAGGCTTTTTTGTGTATATTTACCCTTTATTGCTTAACCCCGAATAATATGAGAAGATTTACAAATAGAACTATTGGACTTTTATCTCTAGCAATTGCTATGAGCTTTTCACTGAGCGCACAAGATTGTAATGAAAACCTCCCCGGTAACGAAAACATCGTGTGTGGTTGTACGGATCAAACAGCATTCAATTACAATCCAGAAGCCACTGCGGACGATGGTTTTTGTAATACTCTTGATCTACCAAAGGGGTGGAGCATGTTTGGTTACACCTGTATGGAAGCTCGAGATGTGGTTGCCGCTTTTGAAGCCCACAAAGACAATATAGAAGTGTTTAAAGACGAATCCGGTTTGGCTTACCTACCCGAATTCAATTTTAGCGCCATTGACAGTTTAAAATACTCCGAGGGTTATAAAATTAAGTTGAAAGAAAAGCTGGAAGGCTTTATGTTTTGTGCACCAATTGGTCAATCAGATGTAGACGCGGCCTATGCAGACGGAGCTGCTTCGGTAACGCCAGAAGATGGTGTTTCCCAATCAGATGTCGATGCAGCCTACGCAGAAGGTGTTGCCTCAGTAACGCCAGAGGACGGTATTTCTCAGGCAGATGTAGATGCTGCTTATGCTGAAGGTGTTGCCTCGGTAACGCCCGAGGATGGTATTTCTCAGGCAGACTTGGACTCTGTGATAGCCAGTTATGCAAATTGGTGTGAGTCGGATACAGATAATGATGGTGTTTGTGATGTTTTGGGTTGTATGGACGAATTTGCCTGTAATTATGCGCCAGAAGCAGAATATTGGGACAACTCTTGTGAGTACACGAGTTGTCGAGATCAATGTGGCGTTATAAACGGAGACAACTCAAGCTGTTCAGATTGTGCTGGGGTGCCAAACGGTTCCGCAGAAGATTTAGGCTGCGGTTGTGGAAACCCGGCAGCAGAAGAAGGTTATGACTGCGATGGGAACTCCAACCAAGTAGACTTAAAAATAGGAGACATCCACGAAGGAGGAATGGTATTCCAAATCAACGAAGACGGAACAGGCTTGGTGGCTGACTTACAAGATTGGGGAGGAAACCAACCCTGGGCTGAAGTTATGAGTGGTGCAGATGCCAGCACATCAGGAGGCTACAGCGATTGGTACCTGCCAAACATAGATGAGTTAACGCTAATCTACAGTACGATTGCACATGGCGGCCCTAACGGGAATGTGCTAGGCATCTATGGTTTTTGGTATTGGTCTTCTACTCCGACCTCAAATGACCGTGTTGAATATATGCTTATGTCAAACGGTACTACTGGGCCTAGTTATAAGGCCCAGACGCTTAAGGCTCGGTTTGTTCGCGCATTTTAAAACTATATCCCTTTACCTGCGAGCGAACATAGCGAAGCGGACGAATTTGAAAAAGAAAAACCACTCCTATTAGAGTGGTTTTTTTACGCACACACCATTGGTGAATTATCCGTAACTTTGAGAAATGACTGACAATAAAGCAGATCGAAACGAGCGTTTTGAAGAGTTTAAAGGGTGTCGTTTCCCAACAGCACATGAGGACGTTACGACTCTCTTGGCGCAGATAAACCCTGTCAAGTACGCCCAAAGCCGAAACTTTTCGGATGGTGCCGTTTCCAGACTAAGTCCCTACATTTCAAGAGGCTTTTTGTCCACACATCAGGTGTATAGCCATGTGAAATCACTCGGTCTGAGCTGGTATCAGGCGGAAAAGTTTACCCAAGAACTGGCTTGGAGAGATTATTGGCAGCAGGTGTGGTTGGCTAAGAGAGAGGGCATTCACAGCGACCTCAAACGCCCCCAAGAAAGGGTGAGTAACGAGGAAATGCCTCGAGCCGTGGTTGATGCATCCACAGGCATTGAAGCGGTCGATGCAGCCATCAGAAAGCTCTACGAAACCGGCTACATGCACAACCACATGCGCATGTATGTGGCTTCCATTTGTTGCAATGTTGCAAAGTGCCATTGGCTCACTCCTGCGCGGTGGATGTATGCCCATCTTTTAGATGGCGACTTGGCCAGCAATCAGCTGAGCTGGCAGTGGGTAGCAGGTGCCTTTTCCAACAAAAAATATTACGCCAATCAAGACAACATCAACAAGTACTTTAAGTGCGCTCAAAAGAATACCTTTTTAGACCTCGGCTACGAGGCCTTCGAAGAATTGGAGATTCCGGAAGACCTCTTGGAAACGACCACAGGTGCTGTAGGGTGCAGTCTGCCAAATACAAACCCACCAAACCTCGATGCAACCAAAAAGACACTGGTGTACAACTACTACAACCTGGACCCCCTTTGGCACAAAGACGAAGATGTACAACGAATTTTCCTGTTGGAGCCCTCCGTTTTTCAGAAGCATCCGGTGAGTCAACGAAGTTTGGACTTTGCCATTGACTTATCAAAAAATATTTCCAACATCAAGGTGTTCGTCGGAGAATATGAAGAACTGTTGCAGCAGGTGGCGGCCGAAAACATCGTGTACAAAGAGCATCCCCTGAACGCACATTATCAGGGAACGGAAGAACCGCGAGAATGGATGAGTAGCGTCCAAGGTTATTTTCCATCCTTCTTTGGCTTTTGGAAAAAATGTAAAAGAGAACTGCGAAAGTGAAAAAGACACACCTTCCCACAAAAATCTGTTTGACATGCGGCAAGCCTTATGCTTGGCGAAAGAAGTGGAAAAGAGACTGGGAACAGGTGAAATATTGCAGCGAACGATGCAAACGAAATAAAAAACATGAAAGCGATTAATCTTATTTTTCCGCATCAGCTCTTTAAGTCGAGCCCACTTTTAGAGAACGATGATGACATTTACCTGGTTGAGGAGCACCTCTTTTTTAAACACTACGCCTTTCACAAACAGAAAATCGCCTTTCACCGAGCTTCCATGAAGGCCTACCAAGCCCATTTGGAGGGTTTGAACAAGACCGTGCGTTACATAGACTCGTCCGATGTACTTTCGGACATTCGAGAGTTCCATAAGGAAATCGCCGATAAGAAGATGACTCACATCCACTTCATAGATCCTGTAGACGATTGGTTGGAGCAGCGCTTGCGTGAAACGGCAAAAGCCATTCAGTTAACGATGCACGACAGCCCACAGTTTTTAAACAGCAAGAAAGACTTACAGCCCTTTTTCCGAGCGGATAAGAAATCGTTCTTCCAAACCACATTCTATAAGCAGCAACGCAAAAGATTCGACATATTGCTGGATGCTGAGGGAAAACCTGAAGGAGGAAAGTGGACTTACGATGCGGACAACCGCAAAAAATACCCCAAAGACAAAACGCCGCCGGCGGTGTATTTCCCCGATAAAAATCGGTTTTGGGATGAGGCAGTAACTTACGTAGAAGCGGACTTTTCAGCCTACCCCGGAAATCTCTCCGAAGACCGGATGTACCCGATAACGCACGAAGAGTCTGAGTCGTGGCTGGAGCAGTTTTTAACCTATCGGTTTTACGATTTTGGCATTTATGAAGATGCCTTGGTCAAAGAGGCTTCTATACTTAACCACAGTTTGCTGTCTCCACTTATGAATGCCGGGCTTATTCTCCCAAAAGATATCGTTGACCAGACCTTGTCTTTTGCAAAAGAGGAAGGGATTCCCATCAATTCTACCGAAGGCTTTGTCCGCCAGATCATCGGATGGCGAGAGTTCATTCGGGGGATGTACGTTTGTAAGGGAAGGTACTCCCGAACGCGAAACTTTTGGGGTTTTAAACGTAAAATACCGGCCAGCTTTTACGACGGGACCACAGGCATTGAGCCCATAGATAGTACCATTAAGAGAATCCTTGAAACGGGTTATTGTCATCACATTGAACGACTCATGGTGCTGGGGAACTTCATGCTGCTGTGTGAGTTCGACCCCGACGAGGTACACCGATGGTTCATGGAGCTTTTTATTGACGCCTACGATTGGGTGATGGTGCCCAATGTATATGGGATGTGTCTGTTTGCCGACGGAGGTACTTTTGCGACCAAGCCGTATATCGGCGGCTCCAACTACCTACGTAAGATGAGCAATTACAGCAAAGGAGATTGGGAAGGCACTTGGGACGGACTTTTTTGGAGCTTCGTGATGAAGCATCAAGACTTTTTTAAGTCGAATCCTCGAACCTCCATGTTGGCGCATTCACTGAATCGCATGTCGGAGGAAAAAAAGCAAACCCACATCCGCAATGCCGAGGCATTTATTAAAGGGAAACTTATTTAAATAGAGGACTCTAATGAACCAAACATTGCTAACCTAGACAACCATAATCTAGAAATCGTTAAAGATGAGTGGGGTTTGTCTTACTTACCTTCCTATGAATTTAATGCTTTAGGCGATTTAAAATACATGGAGGGGTATCAAATTAAGATGAAAGAACAAGTAGATGGATTCTATTTCTGTCCTAGCATAGTTTCAGAATAATTTTAAACTTTCATGAATGAAAAAGCCACCTCTAGAGGTGGCTTTTTTGCCCTTTAAAGTCGTATCTTTGTAGGGTGATATCTATAAAAAACACCCTAATCTCTGAAGACCTCTTAGATCAAGAGTTTGTCTGCGATTTAAGCGCTTGCAAAGGGGCTTGTTGTGTGGAGGGAACCGGTGGTGCGCCTGTGGAAGACCGCGAAGTAGAGGTGCTTGAAAGCATCTATGAAGAGGTGAAGCCCTTCATGGTTGAGCAGGGTATAAAGGGTGTGGAAGAACAAGGGAAGTGGGTGTTTGGCGAAGATGGAGAAAAAGAGACTCCCTTGGTACGCGGAAAAGAATGCGTCTACGTCTTTTTCGACGAAAACAAAACGGCAAAATGCGCCATCGAAGCCGCTTATCGAGCTGGGAAAATTGAGTTTAAGAAACCCATTTCTTGCGAATTGTACCCCGTTCGCGTGCAAAGTTATCCGGAATTTGAGGCGGTCAATTACCACAAGTGGAATATTTGCGAACCTGCATGTGAATGCGGTCAAAAATTGAAAGTTCCGGTGTATAAGTTCTTAAAAGAGCCCCTTCAAAAAAAGTACGGAGTGGATTGGTACAAAGCCCTTGAATTTGCTGCGGAAAAGCACCAAAAGTAGGGCTGATTTTAGCCGTTAATTGAACTTTTTATATGCATGCATTTTTTAAATTTTATTTTGTTTTTAACACCAATTAGAAATTCGCAACTCTTTGTAAATGGGCACTTTGGAGCGGATATTAACGATTTGTTGAAAACTTCAAATAGCAATTTTAATTCCGCTATTGGATGCGATAATATTTATTAAAATCTTTGTACTAGCTCAAATCCCAATTGGGCTTTTTTATTCCTTGATTCTCAAGTGTTGATTTTTAAACCAATTGAACCTTTTAGTTCAAAAATATACAATGTGTTATGGCAGCTGTTGAACCGATTTTAGAAGAAAATGAAAACCGATTTGTCCTTTTTCCGATTGTCCACGATGACATCTGGAAATTTTACAAAGAAGAAGAAGCCAGCATTTGGACGGCGGAAGAAATTGACTTGAGTCAAGATACGATCGACTGGGAAACCAAGTTGAACGACGACGAAAGACACTTCATCAAACACGTTCTTGCCTTTTTTGCGGCTTCAGACGGGATTGTCAATGAAAACCTTGCGGAGAACTTCCTTTCAGAAGTCCAATACACGGAGGCAAAGTTTTTCTATGGCTTCCAAATCATGATGGAGAACATTCATTCGGAAACCTACTCCTTATTGATTGACACTTACATTAAAGACAAAGCAGAGGCCGTCAAGCTTTTCAATGCCATCGAAAACTTTGACGCCATCAAGAAAAAAGCCGACTGGGCTTTAAAATGGATTGAATCGCCAAGCTTTGCCGAACGATTGATTGCTTTTGCTGCTGTAGAAGGAATTTTCTTCTCAGGCTCATTCTGCTCCATCTTCTGGATGAAGAAGAGAGGTCTTTTGCCAGGGCTAACTTTTTCGAACGAGTTGATTTCTCGTGACGAGGGTCTGCATTGCGACTTTGCCTGCATGCTTCACAACGATCACATCATAAATAAAGTATCAAAAGAACGAATTACCCAAATCATTACTGAAGCTTTAGATATTGAACGAGAGTTCATCATCGAAGCATTGCCGGTTCGATTGATTGGAATGAATTCTGACTTGATGACGCAGTATTTAGAGTTCGTAACCGACCGCTTGTTGGTTGAATTGCGATGTGATAAGGTGTACAATGTTGAAAATCCATTCGACTTTATGGACATGATTTCGCTTCAAGGAAAAACCAATTTCTTTGAGAAGCGCGTATCGGAATACCAAAAAGCAGGTGTCTTAGGAAAAGAAGAAGACGCTGGATTCACCTTTGACGCTGATTTTTAAATCCCACTAACTCCCTATCCCTATGTTCGTATTAAAAAGAGACGGCCGTCAAGAGGCTGTAAAGTTTGACAAAATTACCGCGAGAATTCAAAAACTCTGCTACGGTTTAGATGCTTTGGTGGATCCTACTACAGTGGCCATGAAGGTGATTGAAGGTATCTACGAAAATGTAACAACCTTTGAATTGGATAATTTGGCTGCAGAAGTATCCGCTTCGCTAACGGTTAAGCATCCAGATTATGCACAGTTGGCCGCTCGTATTGCCGTGTCAAACTTACACAAGAAAACAAAGAAGTCGTTTTCGGAAACCATGACGGACCTCTACGAATACGTTAATCCAATTACAAGTCAACAGGCACCTCTTTTGGCCGATGATGTATACGAAATCATTCAAGAGCACAAAGAAGTATTGGACTCTACCATCATATACGACCGGGATTTCGGATATGATTATTTTGGGTTTAAAACCTTAGAGCGTTCGTATTTATTGCGACTGGATGGGCAGATTGCAGAACGACCTCAGCACATGTTGATGCGGGTCTCTATAGGGATTCACAAAGACGATATTGATGCGGCCATCGAGACGTACGAGATGATGTCGAAGAAATACTTTACGCACGCAACACCCACCTTATTTAATGCCGGTACACCGAAACCACAAATGTCTTCGTGTTTCTTGTTAACCATGAAAGACGATAGCATCGATGGGATTTATGACACGCTAAAGCAGTGTTCTAAAATATCGCAGTCTGCCGGTGGAATTGGTTTGAGCATTCATAACATTCGCGCCAAAGGCTCTTACATTCGTGGAACGAATGGAACGTCTAACGGAATTGTTCCCATGCTACGCGTATTTAACGACACCGCTCGTTACGTGGATCAAGGAGGGGGGAGAAGAAAAGGATCTTTTGCGATCTACCTAGAGCCGTGGCATGCAGATGTATTTGATTTCTTAGACCTGAGAAAAAACCACGGAAAAGAAGAAATGCGTGCGCGTGATTTATTTTATGCCATGTGGACGCCAGATTTGTTCATGGAGCGCGTAGAAGCCAATGGAGAGTGGACGCTAATGTGTCCGAACGAATGCCCTGGCTTGGCCGATACTTACGGCGATAAATTTAGAGCGCTTTACGAAAAGTACGAAGCGGAAGGAAAAGGTCGAAAGACCATTAAAGCCCGTGAACTTTGGGAGAAAATAGTAGAGTCTCAAATTGAAACCGGTACGCCTTATATGTTGTATAAGGATGCTTGTAATGAAAAATCGAATCAAAAGAACCTCGGAACCATTCGCTCATCGAATTTATGTACCGAGATCATAGAATACACAGCGCCGGATGAGGTTGCCGTTTGTAATTTAGCATCCATTGCTTTGCCAATGTTTGTGGAAAACGGAAAATTTGATCACGATAAATTGTACGATGTTACTTACAAGGTAACGAAGAATTTGAATGTCGTGATTGACCGCAATTATTATCCGGTACCTGAAGCGCGAAATTCCAACATGCGCCATCGCCCTGTAGGGTTGGGTGTACAAGGTTTGGCTGACGCCTTCATTCTATTGCGTTTGCCATTTACTTCTCCAGAGGCAAAGCAACTCAACAAAGATATTTTTGAGACGATTTATTTTGCTTCTTTAAAAGCATCTAAAGATTTAGCAAAGATTGATGGAGCCTACGAAACCTTTGAAGGGTCACCGATTTCTCAAGGTCAGTTTCAATTTGACCTATGGGGTGTTGAGGCAAAAGAGCTTTCAGGTCGTTGGGATTGGGATGAACTTCGTGAAGAGATCAAAGAAAGTGGTGTCCGAAACTCCTTGCTGTTAGCACCAATGCCTACCGCATCTACGTCTCAGATTCTAGGAAATAACGAGTGCTTTGAGCCTTACACATCCAACATTTACACACGACGTGTTCTTTCAGGAGAGTTCATCATTGTGAACAAGCACCTGTTGAAAGATTTGGTGAAGTTAGGATTGTGGAACGATGATTTGAAAAACGAAATCCTTCGCACCAACGGATCCATTCAAGACATTGAAATCATTCCGCAAAACATCAAAGACCTCTACAAAACGGTTTGGGAATTGAGCATGCGCGACATCATCGACATGGCTGGAGAGCGTGGTATGTTCATTGACCAGTCTCAATCGCTAAACTTATTTGTAGAAAATGCAAACCTAGGAAAGTTAACGTCTATGCATTTTTATGCATGGAAACAAGGACTAAAAACAGGAATGTATTACCTGAGAACAAAGTCTGCGGTTGATGCGATTAAATTTACCGTACAAAAGCAATCCAAAGCACAAATGGAGCCGGTTGTTGCCGCTGAAGAGGTACAAGAGTTTACCCCGGAAGAGCAATTGGCATGTTCCATTGACAATCCAGATGATTGTGTGTCTTGTGGATCTTAATATCTAGCCCCCCCCCAGAATACAATACAGCTAGAACAAAAAAATCCCCTCGAATTTCGAGGGGATTTTTTACATTTATAGGTTTGGTCTTTACGAGCAAAACTCATCAAAAGCCGCCATTAGGTTGGCAGCGATTGCATCCGCTCCACGGCCTTCGATGTGATGTCTTTCCAACATGTGCACCACTTCACCACCTTTAAACAAGGCAATACATGGAGATGAAGGAGGGAAAGGAATCATAAATTCACGAGCTTTCGCAACAGCATCTTTATCAACCCCAGCAAAAACAGTGGTGATGTGATCCGGCTTATTTGTATTTTTTACGGCAGCTTTTGCTCCAGGACGTGCATTACCAGCAGCACATCCACATACGGAGTTGACAACAACGAGTACCGTTCCCGCCTCAGAACCTAAGAGCTTTTCAACATCCTCAGCGCTTCGTAATTCGGTAAAACCTTCTTGAGCTAAATCTTGACGCATTGGCGCCACCATGTGTTCTGGATACATATTTTTTCTTTTTTATCTTCTATACCCTGCAAAATTACAAAACAAATAGGATTAGCATGTCAATTACGCCGGAATTTATTTACGCCTACAGTCTTAGCTTAGTCGCTCATTTCGACTTGTTTTTATACGTTGATTTGTAAGAATGCTTACCTTTGCAACAAATATAGTTCGCATGAAGAAAATAGGGTTGTTCTACGGGTCAGACACCGGAAATACCGAGGAAATAGCACTTAAAATCCGAAATAAAATTAGCAAAGAGCAAGTCTATTTGATAGACATGTACGACGCTAGGGTGGAAGATTTTGCGCAGTACGACCAAATCATTCTTGGCTTGTCAACTTGGCACGACGGGCAACTTCAGAGTGACTGGGACACCTTTTTTGAAGCCTTTAAGGAGGTGGATTTCACCGGAAAAAAAGTGGCTCTTTTTGGTTTAGGAGATCAATATGTTTATTGTGATTATTTCATCGATGGAGTTGGTATTATCGGAGCGGTCGTCTTAAAAAATGGAGGCACCATTGTTGGAAAATGGTCCACGGAAGGTTACGAGCACACGGAATCTAAGGCCGAATTGGAGAAGGGAACGTTTTTAGGTTTGGCCATCGATGAGGACAATCAGTTTGATCAAACCGACGATCGAGTGGCCGCTTGGGTGAAGCAAATCACAAGCGAGTTCCCTATAGAGTTCTAGACTCATTACAAACCGAGCTATTCTTCTTCCAGCCAGCTCGCATATTTAACGTAGTTGTTTGAAATCCCCTCGATAAGGCGTGAGGTTTGTTCTTCGTTAAGTTCCTTTACTTTCTTGGCGGGAACTCCAGCATAAATGCAACCCGATTCTACCACCGTATTTTCTAACACAACGGCACCTGCAGCGATGATGCTGTTGGAGTGAATCACACAGTTGTCCATAACCGTTGCACCCATACCAACCAAAACCTGGTCGTGAATGGTACATCCGTGAACCAATGCATTGTGTCCGATAGAAACTTTGTTGCCAATGTTTGTAGGGTGTTTTTGATAGGTTCCGTGAACGACGGCCCCGTCTTGAATGTTTACCTGATCCCCAATTTTAATATAGTGCACATCTCCTCGGAGTACGGCGTTGAACCAGATGCTACAGTCTTTTCCCATAGATACATCCCCCACGATCGTTGCGTTTTCTGCCAAGAAACAATTTTTACCCCAAACCGGATTTTTGCCTTTTATTGATTTCACCAATGCCATATCTCTACTTATTTGTAATTTTGTGTAAAATTAAGGAAGATGAGCGAGAATAAAGTACCCACAACAGTTTATGCTGAGTCTACCCCCAATCCGGGCGTAATGAAGTTTGTAGTGAACCGTGCCATTATTTATGGTGATAGTCAGGAGTTTATCAACATCGACGAGGCAAAAGAGGCGCCTTTAGCCGCAAAACTTTTTCATTTCCCTTTCGTAAAAGAAGTCTTTATCGCCAAGAACTTTGTGTCTTTAACCAAGTATGACATGATGGAATGGGATGACATCGTCATGGAAATCCGTGAATTTATTCGTGAATATCTAGCCGATGGAGGGGTTGTTGTTGTCGAAGAATCACAAACATCAGAAGCTCAGCAGCAAGCTCAGTCGAGCCCGGAATTGTCTGACAATTCTGAGTCAGAAGAGTTGGGAGAGATTGAAACACGCATCGTAGAAATCCTCGAAGAATATGTAGCACCCGCGGTTGAGTCTGATGGTGGAAACATCAAGTTTGTCTCTTTTGAAGACGGAAAAGTATCCGTTTTACTTCAGGGAGCATGTAGCGGCTGTCCGTCCTCTACCGTTACGTTGAAGCAGGGAATAGAAAGCATGCTCAAACAGATGCTCCCGACGCTCGTAAAAGAAGTCATTGCCATAAACGGCTAAGTTATTTTACGGCGATTTTTATTTTTTGATGAAAAACGAAGAATTTATTCAGCGAAGACTGCTCGAAGAAAGTCAGAAATTGCTGGAGGCTCAGTTTTACTTTCCGGTCTTTTTTTTAGTGAGCCAGGGCATAGAAACTTTGGGAAGTTTTCTCGATAAGAAACCCTTGGCAGCAAAAAGACAATCCAAAAAAAGATTTCATTTGGCCGTTAAGGAACTGTTTCCTGAAGTTTATCTAGACCTGACGGAAAACGATTGGCTATACAAACAACTCAGGTGTACCATGAGCCATATGTGCAGTCCCGGAGGCTTTGTAGTTTTGGAGACAAAAACAACAAGCAAAAACCAACATTTACAGCGCCTAGCATCAAAAAGGATATTCATCATCGAAGATCTTGTAGCCGACTTCCAACAAGCATGTATTCATGTTGTTCAAGGTTTGGAAAGCGGAGTGATCAAGCAAAAAGCAATGGCTTTTAGTGAAATCCAGAATCATAAATTGTAGACATTCAGGAATTCAACGTACTTTTGCATGTAAATTCATACGCATGACTGTACATCCATATACCCGACCACGAAGATTGCGAAAGTCCAGTGCTGTTCGATCTTTGGTGCAAGAAAACCACATACGAGCAACCGATTTTATTGTGCCCTTATTTTTTATGGAAGGGCAGAGCGCGAAAGAAGAAATTCCTTCCATGCCCGGCTATTACCGATATACGCTAGATTTGTTGGTTGAAGAAGTTCAATCTTGTTTCGACTTGGGGCTTCGAAGCGTGCTTCTTTTTGCAAAAGTAAAGGATGCACTCAAAGACGCTAAAGGAAGTGAGGCCATCAATCCAGACGGCTTGATGCAGCGTGCTGTAAAAGCGATTAAAAAGCGTTGCCCTGAGATGTATGTGATGACGGATGTAGCTCTAGATCCATACTCGTCCGACGGTCACGACGGCTTGGTAGAAAATGGTGAAATTGTGAACGATGCCAGTGTAGAATTGTTAGGAGAGATGGCTCTTTCACACGCGCAAGCCGGAGCTGACATGGTAGCACCCTCAGACATGATGGACGGAAGAATTGGTTACATTCGCGAAATACTAGAAGAACAAGGGTTTCCAAACGTTGGCATCATGTCATACGCCGTAAAATACGCATCATGTTTTTACGGACCCTTTCGAGACGCATTGGATTCTGCGCCAGGTTTTGGAGATAAAAAAACCTATCAAATGAATCCCGCCAATGCTGAAGAAGGCCTTACAGAATGTGCTTTAGACATTCAAGAAGGCGCCGATGTTTTGATGATCAAACCAGGAATGCCCTATTTGGATATGGTTCGTTTGGTGAAAGAAAAGTTCAAGGTTCCTGTAGCCGCTTATCAAGTGTCCGGAGAATTTTCTATGATTCATGCCGCTGCAGAAAAAGGGTGGTTGAATCTTGAGGACGCGATGCTCGAGTCTGTGATTGGATTTAAAAGAGCCGGTGCAGATTTAATTGCCAGTTATTTTGCCAAAGATATAGCGCGACTTTTGAAGTCATAAGGAGATTTTGATAGACTTAAGCGTACACATTAAAAGATTAAAATTAGTTTGATGACAACTAGCAAGCAGCTCTTTGAAAGAGCACAGATGTATATTCCAGGCGGCGTCAACTCGCCGGTTAGAGCCTTTAAGTCGGTTGGGGGAACACCCGTTTTCTTTCGAGAAGCCAAAGGGTCTATTTTAGTGGACGTGGAAGGGAACGAATACGTTGACTATATCGGTTCCTGGGGTCCCATGATTTTGGGGCATTGTCACCCACCTGTTCTGCAAGCCTTAAAAAAAGCCGCCGATGCTTCGACGTCTTTTGGAGGCCCAACAGCACTTGAAACCGACATCGCAGAACTCATCTGCGACATGATGCCTGGTGTTGAAAAAGTACGAATGGTAAACTCAGGAACGGAGGCATGCATGAGCGCCATTCGCGTGGCGCGTGCTTATACCAATCGTGAAAAATTCATCAAATTTGAAGGCTGTTATCACGGACATTCTGACGCATTTTTAATCAAAGCAGGCTCTGGAGCCATTACGTTGGGAGTGCCAAACTCCCCAGGCGTTACAAGCGGAACCGCAAAAGACACCCTTCTTGCTCGGTACAATGATTTGGCGCATGTTGAAGAGGTTTTAAATAAGAACAAAGGTGAAGTAGCCGCGATCATTATAGAGCCTGTGGCAGGTAATATGGGTTGCATTCCCCCAAAACCAGGTTTTTTAGAAGGCCTCCGAACATTGTGCGACGCCCACGGAGCGGTGCTCATATTCGATGAGGTAATGACCGGTTTCCGACTGTCTGAGGGTGGGGCGCACAAACGATACAAGATTCAGCCCGACATGGTTTGTATGGGTAAGATTATCGGAGGAGGCTTGCCGGTAGGTGCTTTTGGTGGTCGAGAAGACATCATGAACATGGTTGCTCCTCTCGGACCCGTATACCAAGCTGGAACACTATCTGGTAATCCACTAGCGATGTCTTGTGGTTATACCTTGTTAAAAGAATTAAATGAACACCCAGTTATTTTTGAAGAGCTGGAAGAGAAAACGGCTTATCTGGAATCAGGTATGCGTCAAGTTTTTGAGAAATATCAGCTCAAGGTTTGTCTTAATCGTGTGGGCTCAATGCTCAGCTTTCATTTTGATGTGGATGAAGTTTTTGATTTTGATGATGCTTGTTCGGCTGATGCCGAATACTTCAAAAAGGTTTTTCACGGCATGCTGAAGCGAGGTGTTTATTTGGCACCTTCGGCATTTGAATCGTTATTCATATCTCGAACACATAGCAAAGAATTGTTAGACAAAACGATATTGGCGCTTGATGAAACGATTCAAGAAATTCAAGCTTCTTAATTTTATTCGAACCACAGCATTTCAATGAAGAAAGAGTTTCAATTTAAAGAAGGAGAAGTTCTTCAAATCAATAAGCCGCTTCACTGGACGAGTTTCCAGGTGGTCAACAAACTGCGTTGGCTGATCAAACGTAAGCTCAAAGTCAAAAAAATTAAGGTGGGGCACGCCGGTACATTAGACCCTCTTGCTTCGGGGTTAATGATATTGTGTACGGGCAAAAAGACCAAAGAAATTCATCAGTATCAGTCTGCGCACAAAGAATATATTGCCACCATAAAGCTTGGGGCTACCACACCCAGTTATGATGGAGAGTCGGCAGAAAATAGATTTTACTCCACACAACACATCAATGCGGATTTAATTACCCAAACATTACAATCTTTCCTGGGAGATCTTCAACAATTTCCTCCGATTTTTTCTGCGATTAAAGTCGATGGCAAAAAGTTGTACGAAAGTGCTCGAAAAGGGAAGGAAGTCGAAATAAAACCTCGAACCATCTCCATTCAAGACATCGAGCTTTTGAGCATCGAAATGCCATACGTAAGCTTCAGAGTTGCCTGCAGCAAAGGAACGTACATACGATCTCTTGCTTACGACTTGGGGAAGGCTATGCATAGCGGTGCGTGGTTGACTAAGCTGCAACGAACAAAAATTGGAGCGTACGAATTAAAAAACGCTCTTGATATTCAAGACTTTGAGCTTTTGATGAAGTCTTGATAAATCGCAAAAAATTTATTTTATTTCCTATATTTGCAAGCCTAAAATACAGATGCTATGATTACCAAAATGAAACTTTCTCACTTCAACTACGAACTTCCGGATGAGTTGTTGGCTAAAAGACCAACGCAAAACCGAGATGAGTCTAGACTGATGGTGGTACATCGCGATACAGGTAAAATTGAACACAAACTTTTCAAAGATCTTGTTGATTATTTTGATGATCAGGATGTCATGATATTGAATAACACCAAAGTTTTTCCGGCTCGAATGTTCGGGAACAAGGAAAAGACGGGTGCTAGAATTGAAGTGTTTTTGTTGCGTGAGCTGAACAAAGAAAATCGACTGTGGGATGTTTTGGTAGACCCAGCAAGAAAAATTCGTATCGGTAACAAATTGTATTTTGGCAAGGATAGCTCGTTGGTTGCTGAGGTTATCGATAACACGACGTCAAGAGGTCGAACTCTTCGATTCTTATTTGATGGTTCTTATGAAGCGTTCAGAGAAAAGTTGGACGAACTAGGCCAAACCCCGCTTCCGAAATACATTGATCGCGAACCTGACGCAGAAGATGATGAACGCTACCAAACCGTATACGCAAAAGAACACGGAGCTGTTGCCGCTCCAACTGCAGGGATGCATTTTAGCAAACACCTTTTAAAGCGTTTAGAGATTAAAGGTGTAAACTTTGCTGATGTGACGCTTCATGTAGGCTTAGGTACGTTCCGACCTGTAGAGGTTGAAGATTTATCGAAGCACAAGATGGAGTCAGAACAAGTGATTATCAAAGAAGAAGCTTGTACAACTGTAAATAAAGCCCTTTCAGAGGGTCGAAAAATTTGTGCGGTTGGAACAACCAGCTTGCGCGCAATAGAGAGTTCGGTCTCCACTTCCGGTTCTTTGAATGAGTTTAACGGATGGACGAATAAATTTATATTCCCTCCTTATGAGTTCAAAATTCCGAATTGTATGATTACAAATTTACACACACCAAAATCAACCTTAATGATGCATGCCGCTGCTTTTTGTGGTTTTGAATTGTTAAATGAGGCTTATGCAGAAGCGATAAAAGAGAAATACAATTTTTTTACTTACGGAGACGCGATGTTGATTTTGTAATGGATAAAATAGATGTTTAAAGAAAAGCTAAGAGGTCTTGACCTTTTAGCTTTTTTTTGTTTTGAGAGGTTAAATTTTGAAGATTCAAAGTTACGCCGTACTTTTCAGCAAATACTGGGAAATAGAAATGAAGAGATATGCCATCATAGTAGCCGGCGGAAGTGGGCAAAGAATGAAAAGCTCGATTCCGAAACAATTTATGGAGTTGGTGGGTAGACCTGTTTTGATGCATACTCTCGAAAAATTTTACAGTTCCAGTGCCTCTATTGAGTTGATTGTGGTTTTACCCAAACCCCACCACAGTACATGGAAAACACTTTGCACAAGGCATCAGTTCAGCATCCCCCACCAAATTGCTGTTGGCGGTGCTTCGAGATTCGAATCTGTAAAAAGTGGATTGAAGTTTTGTTCCGAGGTGTCGATTATTGCAGTTCATGATGGTGTTCGACCCCTCATAAGCTCAGACCTTATTTTACGTATGTATAAAGAAACGGAAATGAATAAGGCCCTCATTCCGGTTTGCCCCATTACCGAATCTATTCGGAGGGTTTCGGATGGGTCTAGTAAAGCCTTGGATCGGAGTCAGTATTATTTGGTACAAACACCACAATGCTTTTCTTCAGAAACGCTTCAAAAAGCATATCAACAAGAAGAAAAAGCGACGTTTACGGATGACGCTTCTGTTGTAGAAGCTACCGGTCAGAAAGTATTTCTCTGCGATGGTGAGTCGAGTAATATAAAATTAACCAGTCCGAAAGATTTGCTTTTGGCTGAAGCCATTATGAGTCGTTAGCGAGACAAAACTCGTACACGAGACTCGGGCGTTAATCGCAAACCATCTACTTGCTCAATCAAAACAACCCCCGGTTTGTTACCCGCCTTAAAGGACCCCAGAGAATCGAATTCAAAATATTCGGCTCCATTTTTACATGCCCAAGAGAGAAGTTCATGGGTTGGAATGTTTGGGAATTTATTTTGAATCAGCTTCAGTTCTTCTAGGATACTCATGGAGTCATTAGAAGCCAGAGAATCTGTACCCACTGTAATTTTCAAACCTTTTTTACGCCACAAGTTGTAGTCGGGTAAGTCTCGCTCAATGTACCAGTTCGCTTTCGGACATGTACACCAATAGGCATTTGTAAAGTGACTTAATACCCCGTTGATGTCTGATGCTGAAGAGTACGTATTATGCACCAACAAAATTTTTTGATCGGTTGATAGGTAGGGTGTGAGGCTAAATTCTGTAGCGTTTTTCCCAGCGTTTAAATGAGCGCCTAGATCTCGACCTTTCTTTAAGAGCATGTCAGCCAGTTCTCCCTGACCTTCCAGAAAAAGCTCATTTTCTGATGGAGTCTCTTGGTGATGTATGCTTAGTAAGTTCTTTTTGTTGTGGGCATAAATTCCTTTCAGCAAGTCGATAGAGACAGAGTAGGGAGCATGAGGAACAAGCGACGCAGACAAATCGTTTGTTTCGAATTTTTTTAGTGTTTGTAGCCCTTCATTCAATATAGGCGTTGCTTCGTTTTTATTCAAGCCAAAAAGTTCAACAAAGGAATGGTACTGAATCGGACTTTCGCTTTTTATTTCAATGGTTGCATCTGTGTTTGAGATGTCGCCAACAGCTACAATTCCTGATTGCTGCATCTCCTCATCGCCCTGCTTGATTGATCGACTTAAGTCGAGCTTGCTCTTTTGCCTTTGTTTCGGGATTTGATCAACAAAAGCTGGAAGGCCGGAGGCCTCTGTCATCATTCCTTTCATGTGTGAAAGTTCCAGGTGGCAATGTGTATTTATAAATCCTGGGCAAAGGATCCCATCGTATTCTTCCACCTTGAATTGATCGGTAATAGGAGCCTCTTTGGTGATGTGAATGATGGTTCCGTCATCCTCCATATATAAATAACCATTGGCAATAGGAGCTGAATTTAGCGGAATGATATATGAAGCTTGAATGATGCGCATTTATAAAATTTTAACAAAGGTAAGAATCCCTATCTTTGCAGCGATGAAAAAGCAGGAGAAACAAGACATTAGAGCTTTATCGAAAGAAAAACTCAAAGAATATTTTGTCGCTAAAGGCGAAAAAGCCTTTCGCGCCAAACAGGTGTATGAGTGGTTGTGGAAAAAATCGGTTACTGATTTTGATCAGATGACCAACCTTTCCTTGTCAACTCGGCTCATGCTTAAAGAGGGCTTTACCATCAATGCGGTTCAAGTAGACGACTCGCAATACAGTAAAGATGGAACCATTAAAAATGCGTTTCGTTTGTTCGATGATCGAATTTGTGAAGGGGTTCTTATTCCTGCCGACTCCCGAATGACGGCTTGTATTTCCTCTCAGGTAGGCTGTAGTCTTGCCTGCGAATTTTGCGCAACAGGACGATTGAAGCGAATGCGTAACATCCATGCCGATGAAATTTACGATCAGGTGCGAATCATCCGGGATCAGGCCTTGGAGCGAAACGGCCAGCCGCTCTCGAACATTGTTTACATGGGTATGGGAGAACCTTTATTGAACTACAACCATGTGTTGGAGTCCATAGAAAAAATAACATCGGAAGAAGGTTTGGGCATGTCTCCTAAGCGAATTACTGTTTCCACAGCCGGTGTTGCAAAAATGATTGAAAAGCTTGCCGATGATGATGTTAAATTCAATTTGGCTCTATCCCTTCATGCTGCGAACGATGAAAAGCGCGATAAAATTATGGGGATTAATGAGACCAATAATTTATCCATTTTGGCAGAGTCTTTGAAGTACTTTTACGCAAAAACTCAATCTCGAGTTACTTACGAATACATCATTTTCGATAATTTTAATGACGAATTACAAGATGCTCACGAGCTTTATGAGTTCTGTAAACACATTCCCTGTAAGGTTAACATCATCGAGTATAATCCCATAGACGGGGTGGAGTTTAAGCAAGCAACGGTGGAAAAAGTAGATGCTTTTAGAGACTACTTAGAAGAACGAGGCGTCGTCGTGAACATTCGTCGCAGCCGAGGGAAAGACATCGATGCGGCTTGTGGTCAACTGGCCAATAAAAAGTAGAATTTTACCGTGTCTGTTACCCAAGGCTTAGTGCTTAACAAATTTAAAGGTTTTTATTTTTAGCTTTTCGATCGTTTTTACTTCCAAGACATACACATCAAGTATTAAATTAGTTACAGGAATAATTTCTTTCGCTCCCCTTGGTTCTCCCTCTTTCAAGAAACGGCCATTATGTCCCCCAACTGTAGTTTAGCCTTCCTTTTCTGTACTTCCCATCAATCTCAAGTGTCAAAATATTTGTTTTTTGGATTAACGTTAACTTCGCTAGATAATCTCGTTGAGATGGATGCGAATCTAAGCTCCCCAGAGACTCCACAGTAAATACCAAGAGTAACAATGTTTCCATTGCTTTCTTCAATCATTACGATATCTCCAATTTGTTGAGCAATAGTATTAGTGCTAAAAAGGGTGCAAAGTAATCTTGTGAAAACAAGTCAAGTGTTATAAAATTTAGAAATCTCAATTAGGTCGAATTAAAAGGTTAGAAATGTTTATACACTCCAAACACATATTTGTTTTCACACATAAACAGTTAATAGCTCGAGATTAAAAGATTGAGAGAGTTGTTTGCGTTGCGAATATTAATTTTTATTCATACCCGGGTTATTATTGACTGCCTAATACAGAATCAAAAGAACATTATTTAGTAAATTTGCAATCCATGTCCATTATCGATCAAATAAAGGCACCCATTCAAGATGAAATGGACTCGTTCGAGTCTAAGTTCAAAATCTCCATGGCGAGTAAAGTCCCCTTGCTGGATAAGGTTACCAATTATATTGTCAAGCGAAAAGGGAAGCAAATGCGTCCGATGTTTGTTTTTCTTTCTGCAAAACTATGTGGAGAAGTAAATGAAAGTACCTTTCGAGGAGCATCGATGATTGAGTTGCTGCACACAGCGACTTTGGTTCACGATGATGTGGTTGATGACGCAAACATGCGACGCGGTTTTTTTTCTGTCAATGCTTTGTGGAAAAATAAGATTGCCGTTCTTGTTGGTGATTTTTTACTTTCTAAGGGTTTATTGTTGGCTGTAAAAAATGATGATTTTCACCTATTGAAATTGACTTCACGTGCTGTTGAGGAAATGAGTGAAGGGGAGTTGCTGCAAATCGAAAAAGCACGTCGTCTTGACATTGTTGAAGAGGTGTATTACGAAATCATCCGAAAGAAGACGGCTTCCTTAATTGCCGCTTGTTGTGCCGTGGGCTGTTCGTCGGTCACAAAAGATGATGATTTGGTCAATAAAATGTGGGCTTTTGGCGAAGCTATTGGCGTTGCTTTTCAAATTAAAGATGACCTTTTTGATTATCACAAACAGGGCTTCATTGGAAAACCGGTAGGCATCGATATTAAGGAACAGAAAATGACCTTACCTCTTATTTTTGCTCTTCAGCAATGCGGCTCATCAAAACGTAGAGAGATCATCAGGATCATTAAAAGACACCACAACAATCCTAAAAAAGTTAACGAAGTTATTGATTTCGTTCGTCAAAGTGGGGGGTTAAAGTACGCCGAAAAAAAGATGTACACTTATCAAGCCAAGGCGCTAGAAATCATCTCTGACATGCCAAACTCCGTGGCAAAAAACTCATTACATGCACTTATAAAATATGTGATTGACCGAAAGAAGTAATCATTTTCTCTCGGTCTCACTCGTTTGGGTTATAAATTCATTCAAGGGCTCGTGTTAATCGACGAACTTACCCAATCCCTTCTCGGTCATATCATACTATTTATTACTTTTGCAGCTATGGCAAATAAAGAAGACATTTTCAAGAAAGTTATAGCGCACTCTAAGGAGTACGGATATGTTTTTCAATCCAGCGAACTTTACGACGGTTTAGCGGCAGTTTATGATTACGGGTCAAACGGCTCAGAGCTGAAGAAAAACATCAAAGAATATTGGTGGGCTTCTATGGTAAAGATGAATGAAAATATTGTAGGAATAGATTCCGCAATTTTCATGCATCCAACCATATGGAAAGCCTCAGGACACGTAGATGCATTTAACGACCCCTTAATCGATAACAAAGATTCAAAGAAACGTTATAGAGCCGATGTTTTGGTGGAAGACTATATTGCTAAAATTGAGGGTAAAATTACCAAAGAGGTTAAGAAGGCGGCTAAACGTTTTGGCGAAGCCTTTGATCAAGCTCAGTTTTTGGAAACCAATCCACGTGTGTTGGGCTATAAAGAGAAGATGTCAGCGATTTCAAAGCGTCTGAATGGAAGTCTTGAGAAAGAGGATTTAGAAGACGTGAAAGCCCTCATTGAGGAGTTGGAAATTAAATGTCCGATTTCGGGTACTTCGAATTGGACCGATGTGCGCCAGTTTAATTTGATGTTTGGAACTAAAATGGGCGCTACTGCCGAAGGCTCTAGCGACTTGTGGTTAAGACCTGAAACGGCCCAAGGTATTTTCGTGAACTTTTTGAATGTTCAGAAAACAGCACGAATGAAAGTGCCTTTTGGAATTGCACAAATTGGTAAAGCTTTCCGAAATGAGATTGTTGCTCGACAGTTCATTTTCCGAATGCGTGAGTTTGAGCAAATGGAAATGCAATTTTTTGTCCGCCCAGGGGAAGAAATGAAATGGTATGAGTATTGGAAAGAAGCTCGTCAGAAGTGGCATTTATCTCTCGGAGTAGATGCAGATAAATATCGTTTTCACGACCATGAGAAATTGGCGCATTATGCCAATGCCGCTGCCGACATAGAATATCAATTCCCATTTGGTTTTAAAGAAGTAGAAGGAATACACTCACGTACCGACTTTGATTTAAAAGCGCATCAAGAATATTCGGGTAGAAAAGTTCAATATTTCGATCCTGAAATCAATGAAAGTTACACCCCTTTCGTGGTTGAAACTTCAATAGGTGTTGACCGCATGTTCCTGTTGACCATGTGTAATGCATACCGCGAAGAAAATATAGGAGACAACGACACAAGAGTCGTGTTGGCTTTACCTCCAGTTTTGGCTCCTGTAAAAGCAGCTATATTACCTCTAACCAAAAAGGATGGACTCCCAGAATTGGCTCGAAAAGTATACGACCAATTGAAATTGGAATTCAATTGCGTGATTGAGGAAAAAGATTCGATCGGTCGTCGTTACCGCCGACAAGATGCAAATGGAACGCCATTTTGTGTAACGGTTGATAACGAAACGATCAATGACAATTGCGTCACGATACGCCATAGAGACAGCATGGAGCAAGAGCGGGTTTCTATAGATGATGTTCGAGACATTATAGATCGTTCCGTAAGTATACGTCACAATTTAGCAAAGTGCTAAGTTTATTATAGACATGATTTGTACAATCCCTTTTCCGATTTGGAAAAGGGATTTTTTGTGGCTTCAATCTGCACGTAAAATTTCCAAAGTTTAGGCAGTTCAAAATCCAAAGAATCGTATCTTTGCGCGGGGCAAGTCTTAGACAAGTCGCTCCCCTCAAATTCCCCCAGGGCGGGAACGCAGCAAGGGTAGAGGGTTGAGCACTGTGATTTAAGTAGCTTGCCCTTTTTTTATTTTCTTTTTTTACAGCTTTTAGTGCTGTATCACAACGGGATGTTTCAAGTACTCCGGTTTCCCTTTCGAGCCCCACAATTCAACAACAACCATGTAAATGCCCATGGGTAAATCGAGTTTTTCTTGGTTCAATCCATTCCAAATCCAGACGGTTTTCTGTGTAATCAATTTCGATTGACAAACTTCCCGGACCTTCAAGCCTTTTTTGTTGTAGATATGAATGTTTGCCTTAACGGGCTTAGAAGGCACCAACGTGATGTTTGTAAAATCGTCTAAACCATCTAAGTTGGGTGTAAAAACCTCAGGGTCGATTTCAAACTTCGTTTTGCTAGGGCTTGTGTATGTGAATTGAGAGTTTTCTCTTCCGGGCGTTCCGTAATTTTCAGTTGAAGATGCAGAGAACCATTTTTTTGAGTACGGATTTAATCTTTCGAGTGCGACCCCCTTCACGGTTTCTAATCTAGAGAAATGATCGTCCTCATGATAGGAGTGTTTGTCAATGATTTCATAGGCTAAATTACATAGCGCAACACTTCCTTTCTGAGCAGGTAGGTTCGGAAGCTCATTGACTTCGAGAAAAAATGCGCTCGCTTTTGATTCGTAATAAGATTCAATCCATGGTCTGTTTTCACACAAGGCCAAGTAGGAGTGAGGCGGAATGTTGACAGGCTCTATGCATATGCGCTCTGTATTTGTGATGTCATTCAAAAGACTGTCGTAATTCCCAATATAAAGTTTGGATAAGTCGATGTAATTCTCAGATGCATTGTAAATTTCTACATAATCATACCCCCCCACTTTGGGGTTAAACAACAATTCATTCAGGTACAGCGCTCCTTTTTCAGGCCAAACACCCTTAATAAATTGAAGCTTCGATTCTTGGATGTTATTTTTGTAGCAGTCTTTTAGGTTTTTTACCTGAAAGAAGTATTTTCTGCCAGCCTCCAAGTCGGTTTTAAATTCAATGAATGTTTTGTTTTGACGATGTTGTATGTTCTGGACCGGTAGGGGCGGGTAAAATAAAGTGGAATCGATTTTTAATATGAGTGAGTCGTAGACACTTTCTGACCAGGTTATTCGTATTTCATCGAGCTCAATGGTTTCTATCGATTCAAGATGCACACTGCCGGAAGCTGATTTAGTTTCTGCGATACTGTTTGGCAAACCTGGCGTCCCTCCAAATTGATTGTTTGAGGCTCCCCAATTGTTTTTACCGGCACAATAATGCTCGGAATCAACCATCTCTAGAGCCCATCCCCCAAGCTCTTTATTGGTGTTTTTAAGCCAAGATTTATGGTAATGAACTTCGTGTATTACTTCATCATTGTCATCCAAAAGCCCAAGATATCCTTCAGTATTACTTAAGTTAGTCCATGGGGTAAGGGACTGCGTTATGACGTTGCTAAAAGCACTTAAATTATCTGGATTCGTAAGCAGCAGGTATTTGTTAGAATCAATAGTGACTTCTGGGATTGTACGTAGATTGTTGTTCGTTTTTAATTGCCACCCTTTAAGTGTAATCGGGTAGTTAGCTCGATTGAGAAGTTCAACATATTCAACTTTTGGCAATTGAACTTCAGGCTCAGGCTTCATCATGATTTCGTTTATGACGATATCGAATTGTTCATGTTGTTGCATGTAAAAGTTGAGAAGAGTATCTGTTGAGGTATTCCTTAAGGTGTCCGACAAGCCGGAAACTCTGAGTTGAAAAGAGTCATTAATTGGAAGTGGATCTTCAAAAATGAGTTCTAAAGAAGCGCCGTCTTGATATATCGTGATGGGAGGTCTTGACTGGGGTAGTAGCTCGAAGTGATTCAAAGGGGGGAGGCTTAAATCTTCCGAATCAAAAAGTAGTTGAATTGCATTCTTTTTTGAAATGGATGAAGTGATTATTTTCGGTGGAATACGGTCGATCATAGGCGTGCCATCGATGGAAAAGTCATCAAAATAAAACCGATTACTTCGTGTCGCTGTGTAAACACAATGGACCCCGGTATACTTCGTTTCTCTAACTTCAAGATCTTTAGTACGCCCCTCTAAAATCCAGTCGTTTCCATCCAAGCCATCGAACCACAAACTCCAGTCTCCGGTGTTAGATTTCGTAACTTTTAACCTGAGATGAACCGGGCTTGTGTCGATGCGTTTGTCCAAGCCATCGATGATTTTAGTATTTTCGCCGTTGAGTTTTCGGTAGAGTGAAACCTCATCTGATGCCCCACCAACTCGAATAAAATATCCTTTCGTTGAGTTTTTCAACACCGAATCTGTGGCCATTAGATACCAGTCTACATAGTTTGATGAGGACGGGTTGAATTCTAATTTGAGCTCCATCATCCATGTGGGATTGTCCAAGAGATTAGACTTTGTGCAGATGTAGGATGCTCCACTTTCTCTGGGTGCATTTAAATGCAACCTATTTTCATCATCTACCTCAAAGCTTGATTCCAAGCCGAACCAAACCGGGTCGTTATTAAAATCTCCATCGGAGAAATCATCATAAATTTGGGCGCTTAAAGGACATGAGAGCACCATCATCAACCATAAATATTTCATCGCACATGGATTACATTAAGTATTAAATATAGGGAAAATTATAAACATAGTTAGATTGATAGATGTTAAAAAGAGGAGTTCTCATCAGAAACATCTGGGGAAAGAGTCTCGCTCCATGGATTGAGCAAGATTTATTTTAAAATAATCAAAAAATAGTTTGTTTTGTAAAGGTTTATGGGTGTATATTTGTGAAAAGTTTTTAACAATACTTTACAAAAACCTTAAAAGTGATAAATAAAATTACTTTTTCAGCCCCATCTAACGATCTTTCTAGATCAACTTGTGTTTCCACACAAGAGAACTGCTGTTGTTGCTAATAATGAATCATCATTAAAGCAAACCCTCGATTACACATACAACCCAACAGCATGAAAAAATCAACAACATACATTAACCTAGACAACGCAATGATGAATTGTTGTGCTTGTTACGTTATGTGTTGTTGTACGCAAAACGAAAGGTTAGATATATTTTCATGACAGAAACAGAATCATAGATATACAAAGCCTTTCCTCATCGAAAGGTTTTTTTTATACCAAAAAACACTAAACCCCTAATTAGCATGCAAAGTTTTAGAACCGAAATTGAAAATCCTGTAGTAGAAAAGGATATTATTGAATTGGAGAGAAAGATTCACCTGTTCAAAGATGGTAAGTTAGACGAAGATAAGTTTAGAAGCCTTCGATTGGCAAGAGGGGTTTATGGACAGAGACAATCTGGTGTACAAATGATTCGGATCAAGCTGCCTTATGGAAAGACAAAGGTCAATCAACTCCGAAGAATTGCAGATGTAGCGGATGAATATTCAACAGGGAAGCTTCACATTACTACGCGTCAGGATATTCAAATTCACTATGTTAGTTTGGACCGAACGCCACAATTGTGGGCCGACTTAGAAAAAGATGACGTTACCTTGAGAGAAGCTTGCGGTAACACAGTAAGAAATATTACGGCTTCTGCTATGGCCGGAGTAGACAAAAACGAACCGTTTGACATAAGCCCATACGCACATGCTATGTTTGAATTCTTTTTGAGAAACCCGATTTCTCAAGAGATGGGTCGTAAGGTGAAAATTGCATTTTCTTCCAACGAAGAAGACAGCGCTTATACATTCATACACGATATAGGATTTATCGCTAAAACAAGAAACGTTGATGGTGTAGAACAACGTGGATTTAAAGTGGTTATCGCTGGTGGTTTGGGTGCTCAACCTTATTTGGCACAGTCGGTTTACGATTTCCTTCCGGAAGATGCGATCATTCCTTACAGTGAAGCCCTGGTTCGTGTATTTGATAAACACGGTGAAAGAGCTCGAAGAAATAAGGCGCGTTTGAAGTACTTGGTGAAAAAGATAGGTGTTGAAGAGTTTCAAAGATTGGTGGAGTTAGAGCGCAAATCTCTAAAGTATCAGACCTTTCACATAGACCCAGACACATACGAAGAGACAAAAAGACCAGAATCTTTAACCGAAACGGTTGATGTGGATGTGGATGCAGATGCTTACGATAAATGGTTCAAGAGTAATGTAGTTGCGCAAAAGCAAGACGGTTATTACGCGGTAAACGTGAGACTTCTTACAGGAGACTTTACGACCACTCAAGCTCGTGCTTTAGCAAAGATCGTTGAGCGCTTGGCATCAGATGAAATTCGATTCACCATTGGTCAAGGCTTTGTGATTAAGTTCGTCCCTGAGGCCAACTTAAAAGCAATCTACAGTGCTTTAGATGGGCTAGGTTTTGCAGAGCCAGGAGCCGACAGCACGCATGATGTAACAGCGTGTCCTGGAACGGACACTTGTAATTTAGGAATTGCAAACAGTACAGGAGTTGCTGGAGCTTTAGAAGAGGTCTTAAAACAAGATTACCCAGATTACATTTACAACAAAAATTTAAAAATTAAAATCAGTGGATGTATGAATTCTTGCGGTCAACACTCGATGGCTGCCATTGGATTTCATGGGTCTGCGATCAAGGTTAAGAAAGGTATTTTACCAGCAACACAAATTCTTTTAGGAGGTGGAGTTGTTGGAGATGGAGCCGGTCGTGTTTCAGAAAAAATTGTGAAAATCCCGAGTAAGAGAGCACCTCAAGCTTTAAAGACGATTTTGAACGATTATGAAGCACATTCCAACGATGGAGAGTACCACATCGATTATTACCAAAGACAAGGGAAGCCTTATTTCTATGAGTTGCTAAAGAGCCTTGCATCTACGGACAATTTGGTGGACAGTGATTTTATTGACTGGGGTCACGAAGAGACATTCAAAACAGAAATTGGTGTGGGTGAATGTGCGGGTGTAACGATAGATTTGGTGGCAACCTTACTCCTGGAGTCCGAAGAGCGATTGGCAGAAGCGACAGAAGCCTTAGCGGGTTCATCTTATTCAGATTCAATTTACCATACCTATTCCGCATTGGTAAACACAGCAAAAGCATTGTTGGTTTCTGAAGGTTTGAAAACCAACACACAGGCAGGTATTATCAAGGATTTTGATGAGAAATATCCTGAAAAAGGACATTTCTCTCTAGAGAAAAGTTTTCAAGAAACGGTTTACGCCATGAACGAAAACAAGCCGACAAAAGATTTTGCTCAAAGTTATTTGACACTTTCAAAGCAGTTTGTACGAGATGCTTTTGTCTTAAGAGAAAAGAAAGATGAGCAATCTAGCAACTAAAGGTAAGTTAATCATACTAGGAGCAGGACCTGGTGATCCGGAGTTGATCACCTGGAAAGGCTTTCGGGCAATCCGAGACGCCAAAGTGATTCTTTACGACGCACTGGTAAATTCTGAGCTGCTTGAGGCCGCTAACGATAGTGCTCTGAAAATTTCTGTTGGTAAGCGTGCAGGGCAGCATTCATTTTCTCAAGATGAAATTAATGAGCTCATTGTAAAATACGTCAAACAAGAGGGGAGTGTTATACGATTAAAAGGAGGAGACCCATATGTATTCGGAAGAGGTTATGAGGAGAAAGAGTACGCAGAGCTTCACGGTATAGAAACGGAATACATTCCTGGAATATCCAGTTCTATAGCGCTAACGGGCTTACAAGACATTCCCTTAACGAAGCGTGGAATAAACGACGGGTTTTGGGTAATTACAGGCACTAAGAGTAACGGTAAGCTTTCGAACGATGTTTCTCTTGCCGTGCAGTCCGACGCTACGGTTGTCATCTTAATGGGTTTAAGAAAAATAGAAGAAATAACAGCGATTTACGCCCAAGAAGGACGATCTAGTTATCCGATAGCGGTTATTTACAATGGGTCTTTACCTAATGAAAAGGTTTTTGTAGGTAAGATTTCGAACATCGTTGAAAAGCTCAAAGAAGCTCCTCAAGATGGCCCTGGAATTATTGTGATCGGTGAAGTCGTTAAACTACACCCTAAATACGTTTACAACTTTGTGAATCAAAACTTTGTTGAACAACTGTCCGAACAAGTTTAAACTAAAAGACACTCAACAAACAGTATATGGAACTGATAAAAGAAAATAAAGTGGAGGATAAAGATTTACTTGAAGGATTGCAGAAGCTTGAAAAGTTCATAGGAAATACACCACTGTTCCCTTTTAACAGACTTTTTCAAAAGAAAGGTGTGAAAATATACGCAAAGTTGGAATGGCAACAATTTGGCGCTAGTGTAAAGAGTAGACCGGCTTATGAGATTGTAAAAAACGCTATTTTTACAGGCGAATTAAACCGAAATAAAACATTGTTGGATGCGTCAAGTGGAAATACGGGTATCGCATATGCTTCCATTTGTGGTGCTTTAGGTATCCCAGTGACGCTTTGTATACCGGCCAACGCATCCATAGAGAGAATTAGAAATTTAAAATCTCTTGGTGTTGAACTGATACTGACTTCTCAATTCGAATCTACGGATGGCGCCCAGAACAAAGCGAAAGAATTGTTTGCAGCAAATCCAGAAAAATACTTTTATGCCGATCAGTACGGTAACGACAGTAATTGGAAGGCGCATTATAAAACGACAGGTCCAGAGATCCTCGAGCAGTTGGGTGATGAAAAGATTACACATTTCATGGCGGGCCTAGGAACAACAGGAACGATGAGAGGTACAGGGACGTATTTGAAAGAACAGGATTCTAAGACACAAATTATTGCACTTCACCCTGATTCTGCAATGCACGCGATTGAAGGATGGAAGCATATGGAGACCGCTTTGGTTCCGAAGATATACAATGCCGATCAAGCAGATGACAACCAAGACATCTCTACAGAAGAAAGTTTTGCCTTATTGAAGGATATTGCCCAAAAAGAAGGCTTATTGATAGGTCCTTCGGGCGCTGCAAACTTAGTCGGAGCGATTCGTTTGGCTAATGAAATTGATGAAGGCGTTATTGTTACCATCATACCAGATAGTGCCGATAAGTACAGCGAGGTTTACGAACAACTTTTTAAATAAGGACTTATGAAAGAAGTGAAATTTACAGATCAAGCCATTCAAGAAATGCACGAGCATTTAATTGCAAGTTACCCGCATGAGGGTTGTGGTTTTTTCTATGGTAAGATCAATGATCGTAAAGAAGTCGTTGAAATAAAAGCGGTAGAAAATCAAAACAAAACGAACCCTGAAAGAATCTTTGAAATAGCCCCTATCGATTATGTGAAGGCGGAGCGACACGCAATAGAAAATAATTTGGATTTGTTAGGCGTGTATCACTCTCATCCGGACCACCCAGCAGTTCCCTCCGTAACTGATTTGAAATTTGCGCAGCCGAACTTCTCATATGTGATTGTATCCATTGTGAAAGGTGAAGTAGCAGCAACCTCATCATGGACGCTCAACGATACACATAAGTTTGTTCAGGAGCCTGTATTCGATAACGAAGAAAAAAAAGTAACAACCGTTTAAAAAAATTAAAATCATGGCAAAAATAATCATCCCAACACCCCTAAGAAAATTTACAGACAACCAGGCAGCATTTGAAGCAAATGCAGCAACTGTATACGATGCGATTCAAGCACTAGCAACTGCATTTCCTGAGTTAAAGAAGCATCTTTTTGACGATAAAAATCAAATCAGAAGCTTCTTAAGAATTTATTTAGGAGATGAAGATATCAATGTCTTGGACAAAGAAAAAACAGCCTTAAAAGCTGATGATGTCGTTAGCATCATTCCAGCAATTGCAGGAGGTATAAACTAATTTATTATGGCACAGGAAACATTTAGCAAAGAAGAATTATCCCGATACAGTCGGCACTTAATAATTCCGGAATTCAACATTGAAGGACAACGCAAGTTAAAAGCGGCCAAAGTTCTTGTTGTAGGAACGGGAGGTTTAGGAGCACCACTACTCCAGTACCTTGCGGCCGCTGGTGTCGGCACCATTGGCGTACTAGATTTTGATGTGGTTGAGGATTCAAACCTTCAACGACAGGTATTGTTTTCTACCAATGATATTGGTAAGCCAAAAGTACTTGCTGCCAAAGAGCGATTAGAAGGCTTAAACCCTTACATTAAAATCGTAACACACAATGTTCTTTTGAGCTCTCAAAATGCTTTAGACATTGTTAAAGACTACGACTTGGTAGCAGACGGAACCGATAATTTCCCAACGCGTTACTTGGTAAACGATGCTTGTGTTTTGTTAGGCAAAACGAATGTTTATGCGTCTATTTACCGATTTGATGGTCAGGTATCAGTATTCAACTACACCAACAAAGAGGGCGTTGTCGGGCCGAATTATAGAGATTTATTTCCATCACCACCACCACCAGGTTTAGTTCCTAGTTGTGCTGAGGGTGGCGTTCTTGGTGTTTTACCAGGGATCGTAGGTTCTTTGCAAGCTAACGAGGTTATAAAGGTGATTACTGGGGTTGGAGAACCCTTGGCAGGTCGTCTGTTCCTTTTTGATGCCATGAACTTTGAAACGAGAACGGTAAAGGTACACAGAGATGATGAAAACCCTTTGAACGGGAAAAATCCATCGATTACAGAATTAATAGATTATCAAGAATTTTGTGGCTTTAGTTCAAACAAAGAGGAGGACGTGAAGAGCCTTTCTGTTGCTGAGTTTTTGGATTTGCAAAATAGCGATGAGCCTTTTCAGTTGATCGATGTGCGTGAGGATTTTGAATACGAAATTTCTAACCTTGAAGGTGTTCATATCCCTCTTGCTGACGTGGAGGAGGAAGTTGGTCAAATTGTATCCGACAAAAAAGTAGTCGTTCACTGCAAAGCCGGAGGAAGAAGTAAAAAAGCAATAGAATTGCTAGAAAAGGAATTTGGTTTTTCAAATTTATACAACCTCACAGGAGGTATTGATGCTTACTTTGAAGAAGTAGACGCAAATTAAAATACAGATGTTGGAAGCAAAGAACAAAAAATACAAAGTACTCAGTCTAGAAGATCGGTTGAGTGCTTTATATGAAGAGTATAAGCCCGATGAGGTCTTGGTAACCTCTTCGTTTGGAGCTTCCTCTGCGTATTTATTGGGGATCATCTCAAAAGTAAACCCAGAACAAAAGATTCATTTTATCGACACGACCTATTCATTTCCTGAAACCGTCAGCTACAAAAAAAAGTTGGCCAAAGCGTTAGGATTACAGGTTGTTGACGTAAAACCAGATTCGGTGGAAAATGAGTTTACCCTGAAGGATGAAACTTGGTCAAAAAATCCCGATTTTTGCTGTTCGATAAATAAGGTAAAACCGTTACAGAAATTAAAGTCAGGATTTAAAGTTTGGGTTTCAGGGTTGATGGGTCATCAAAACAATGTTCGTTCTGAGAAAGAACTATTCGAAGTTAAAGACGATATATTAAAGTTTTACCCTCTGATTGATTGTAGTGATGAGGACCAGAAGGAGTTTATATTAAAAAATAATCTACCAGCGCACCCACTGCAACTCTGTGGGTATAACTCTATCGGATGTTTTCATTGTACGAAGAAAGGTCAGGGTAGAGAAGGTAGATGGGCAGATGCTCAAAAAACAGAATGTGGATTGCATTAAGTAAACAACATGACATTGGAAAAAGAAAATACACAAGTTAAAAACGTACTAGACAAAGTAACGATCCTTTATGCCGGAGATTCTGGTGATGGGATACAGCTTATTGGGAATCAGTTTACCAATAATACAGCTTTGTATGGAAATGACCTGAGTACCTTCCCAGACTTCCCCGCGGAAATTAGAGCACCCTTGGGTACTTTAGCTGGAGTTTCAGGATTTCAAATCAACTTTGGTAATTCTGCAGTTTTTACGCCCGGAGATTTATGTGATGTATTGGTTGCGATGAATGCAGCATCCTTAAAAAAGAATCTTTCCAGGCTTAAAGAGCGAGGAACGATAATCATCAATTCGGCGGGATTTGATAAAAAGAACTTCCGATTGGCAGGAATTGATCCTGCGGACAATCCATTAACCAATTCCAGTTTAGACGGGTACAAAGTTCATCAGATAGACATCACCAAGCTGACGCGTGAAAATTTGAAGGACTCTTCTCTAGGCTCTAAAGAAAGAGATCGATGTAAGAACATGTTTGTTCTTGGGTTCATTTATTGGATTTTCAATCGCTCTTTGGATTCTACCATTGATTTTCTTCAGCGAAAATTCAAATCTAAAGAAGAAGTGTTAGAGGCAAACCTGAAAGTTTTAAAGTCAGGGTATCATTATGCCGAAACAAGTGAGACTTTTTCAAATCGTTTTGAAATTAAGCCCGCAGAAATGGCCCCCGGTCTTTATAGAAATGTCATCGGGAATCAAGCCACATCTTTAGGTTTAATTGCTGCGGCTCACTGTTCAGGAATGAATTTATTTTACGGAGGTTATCCAATTACTCCAGCATCAGATATTCTCCATGAATTGGCAAAGCACAAAAACTTTGGCATCAAAACGTTTCAAGCAGAAGACGAGATTGCCGGAATTTGTTCTGCCATTGGAGCTTCATTTGGCGGTGACTTAGCCACGACAGCATCTTCAGGACCGGGTATTGCCTTAAAAGGTGAAGCCATCGGTTTGGCTGTCATGATGGAGCTTCCATTGGTCATCATAAACGTTCAGCGTGGAGGACCTTCTACAGGGCTTCCTACGAAAACAGAACAATCGGATTTATTGCAAGCCATGTACGGTAGAAATGGGGAAGCACCACTTCCTATTGTTGCTGCTCAATCTCCTTCGGATTGTTTCGAGATGGCTTATGAAGCGTGCAGAATTGCTGTGGAACACATGACGCCTGTATTCCTCTTAACTGATGGATACATTGCGAATGGAGCAGAGCCATGGAAATACCCCACTGCTGAGGAACTAAAGCCTATTGCACTCAAAGTTCGTGGAGCAAGAAAAGAGGATGAAGAGGCCTATTTACCCTACAAGCGTAATGAAGACTTGGTAAGAGAATGGGCTGTCCCAGGCACTCCGGGTGTTGAGCACCGTTTGGGTGGCTTGGAGAAGGACAAAGAATCAGGGAATGTTTCTTACGATCCTGACAACCATCAAGTGATGGTGAACCTACGGGCAGCTAAAGTAAATCAAATAGCAAAACACATTCCTAAACAGGAATTAGACAGTGGAACTACGGATTCTAAATTGTTGATCTTAGGCTGGGGTTCTACTTATGGAGCAATAAAAACAGCAGCTCAAGAGCTCAAAACAGAAGGGGTTGATGTTGCACATGCACAGATACGTTACATCCATCCATTCCCTGAAAATTTAGGAGAGCTGTTGTCGAACTATGATCACATCATCATTCCGGAACTTAACGACGGTCAATTGGTTAAATTGATTCGAGACAAATACTTGATCGATGCCAAGGCTTTAAGTAAAGTAAAAGGTCAGCCTTTCCATGCTCAAGAGATTAAAAACGAAGTTTTAAACCACTTAAAGTAAATTTCATGCTTGAAGTTTTAAAAGATAGCAATCAAAAAAAATTGACTGCAAAAGATTTTTCTAGTGATCAAGACATTAGATGGTGCCCAGGTTGTGGAGACTACTCCATTCTGAAACAGGTACAAAGCGTGATGCCCGAATTGGGAATTCCTAAGGAAGACATCGTTTTTATATCAGGTATCGGATGTTCTTCTCGGTTTCCGTATTATATGAACACCTATGGAATGCATTCAATTCATGGTCGAGCCACAGCGGTTGCCAGCGGTTTAAAGGCTTCTCGTCCCGAGTTAAGCGTTTGGATTATCACGGGAGATGGAGATTCTTTGGCTATTGGAGGGAATCATTTTATTCACCTTTTGAGACGGAACTTCAATGTGAATATTTTGCTCTTTAATAATCAGATTTACGGTTTAACAAAAGGGCAGTACTCACCAACTTCTGAATTGGGGAAAAAGACAAAGTCAACACCGGTAGGCTCTTTGGATCACCCATTCAATCCATTAGCTTTAAGCCTCGGAGCTGATGCCACGTTTATTGCACGTTCTATAGATAGAGAACCAAAACACTTGAAAGAAATTCTGCTTCGTGCAGAGCGTCATCAAGGGACTTCTTTGGTGGAAATTTATCAGAACTGTAACATTTTTAATGACGGAGCATTCTCTACGTTTACAGACAAGACGAACAAGAAAGACAACAGCGTGTATCTTGAGCATGGTAAGCCGCTCATATTTGGTGCAGAGCAAGACAAGGGAATTGTTCTTGATGGATTCCATGCAAAAATTGTTTCGCTTAAAGACCCGAATGTTAGCATAGATGATTTATGGATTCATGACGAGTCAGATCGAAACAAAGCAAATATTCTAGTACGCTTCTTTGAAGATAATTCGTCTGATATCGATGCGCGCCCACGTCCATTTGGTATTTTTTATCAAGAAGAAAGAGGCACCTATGAAGAAGGTCTTAACCAACAGCTGGCTCAAGAAGTAGAACTTAAGGGAGCACCAGACCTCAACAAGTTGTTGGCTGGAGCGAATACTTGGGAAAAGTAATTTGATTAAATCGTCGATTTAAGAAATCATCGATAAAAAACCTATTGTTGCTGCTGCCTATCGCAGGTGATGCAATGACAACATAAATAAATATACAAATGCTTGGATTTTAATCGATTCTAGCTGTATATTTGCATAACGTTTAACAAAACGAGTAAACTTATTCAGAAAGGTGGAGGGACAGGCCCAACGAAACCTTAGCAACCCGTCGAAAGACAAGGTGCTAAATCCTACCTCGAAAGAGGGAAAATAAGGACGACGAGAAGCAAATGCTTTGCAAACCAATCTCTTCTGACTTATCGGGAGAGATTTTTTTATCCCCTGATATATCTTATTATCTGAATCAGTTTCTCTTTTCAAAAAGACTAGAAGTCATGAAAAAAGATGCTTTTTTATTTCCGTTAAAGTCTATTTTTAATCGACTAAAATCAACCTATACAGTGTTGATAGTGGTTTCTATGCGCTACCTTAATCAGGTGCCAAAAAGTAAATACTTAAACGTAGAAAACAACACTAGCCATACCATTTATCATGAATCATAAAATTTTCACATACGAACAGGAATTCCCATTACAGTTTGGAGGTTCTCTGGCTCAAGTAGAGCTGAGTTATTCGACTTTGGGGAGCCTTAACGCGAATCGAGATAATGTGATCTGGGTCTGCCATGCACTTACAGCAAACTCTGAAGTGTCTGATTGGTGGAGTGGACTCATTGGTGAAGGCAAAATTTACGATCCTGAAAAACACTTTATCATTTGTGTAAATGTGCTTGGATCTCATTACGGTTCTACCGGACCATTATCGATCAATCCGAAAACCGGCAGACCTTATTATGGGAGTTTTCCTCAAACTTCTATCCGAGACATTGCACATTCTTTAATCCTGTTGAGAAAAGATTTAGGAATTGAAAAAATCAATACGCTCATAGGAGGCTCTATTGGAGGTCAACAGGCTATAGAGTGGTCGATCATCGAGCCAGATAATATTGAAAATTTGGTCGTAATAGCATCCAATGCTAAGCATTCGCCTTGGGGGATTGCTTTCAATGAGACGCAACGATTGGCCATAGCTTCCGACAGTACTTGGGGCCAAGAAGCGTCCGATGCTGGAATTCAAGGAATGAAAACAGCAAGAGCGGTCGCTCTTTTGAGCTATAGAAATTACAAAACCTATCAGGCAACCCAAGAAGGTCGCTCAGAGACAGGCGGACATAAAGCCTCAGCATATCAGCAGTATCAGGGAGAAAAACTAGCGAAACGTTTTAATGCGTATTCCTACTGGACCTTATCTGTAGCTATGGACAACCACGATGTTTCTGAAGGAAGAGGTACTCTTGAGAAAGCATTGGGAAGCATCCGGGCAAAGACTTTGGTGGTGGGTTTGAGTTCAGATATTTTGTTTCCTGTAGAGGAATCAAAGTTAATTGCAGAACACGTAAACGAAGCCACTTATGCTGAGATAGATTCTCTTTACGGACATGATGGTTTTTTGATTGAGACTCCTGCTTTGACTGAGGTAATTCGCAAATATTTATAAGACGCCCAAATCGATTGTTATGAATATAGAACTTGTAAGAAAGAATAAAGCTTTTCATTTTGAAGCCACAGATTCGACCCTCCAGAAGGTTCAAATTGACGCCAGTCCCAAAGTTGGTGGAGAAAATAAAGGTACACGACCGATGGATCTTTTACTTATGGCTTTAGGCGGTTGCAGTAGTATAGACATCGGCTTGATTTTAAAAAAGCAGAAACAAGAGCTGGAGGATTTTAAGGTACAGATTACGGCGGACCGAGAGGATGCCGTTCCCTCGTTATTCAAAAAAATTAACCTTCACTTTATTTTGTGGGGGGATCTGAAGGAAAAAAAAGTAATAAAAAGTATTGAGCTGTCTCTTGAAAAATATTGCTCAGTGGCAAAAATTTTAGAACCGACTGCCGACATAACCTATACTTTTGAAATTAGAAATCACTAGAAGATGAGTACTCAAAAATTTGAAACATTAGCCATTAAAACTCAGACGGAACGGTCCCAGTTTAATGAGCATTCAACACCGCTTCACCTAACATCAAGCTTTGTCTTTGACGACGCAGAACAGATGCGATCAATGTTTTCTGATGAAGTCGAAGGAAACATCTATTCGAGATTTTCAAATCCTACCACTACAGAATTTATAGATAAAGTAGCTTTGATGGAAGGAGCCGAGGCGGGTTGGGCAACAGCGACAGGTATGGCCGCAGTGTTTACAACACTAGCGAGTATACTTCAAAGTGGAGACCATGTGGTTTCTTGCCGATCGGTTTTTGGTTCTTCTCACATATTGTTTACCAAGGTTTTCCCCAAATGGAACATCAACCACACGTATGTGGATGCCAATCAGCAAGACGATTGGGAGGCAGCTATTCAGAAGAATACGAAGGCTCTTTTTGTCGAAACACCTTCAAATCCGGGAATTGACATCATCGATCTTGAGTATTTGGGCAAACTGGCTAAAAAGCACGGCATACTTCTCATCGTCGACAATTGTTTTGCAACGTCGTACATACAAAAGCCTATCGATTTCGGTGCACATATTGTCGTTCACTCTGCTACGAAATATATGGATGGACAGGGGCGTGTTTTAGGTGGGGTTATCCTGGGATCTAAAGAGATCATAGACGAAGTTAAAGCCTTTGCAAGACACTCCGGACCCTCGCTATCTCCTTTCAACGCATGGATTCTTTCGAAAAGCTTGGAGACCCTTGCCTTAAGAATGGACCGGCACAGTGATAATGCGACCAAACTATCCCAATTTTTGGAAGACCATCCAAATGTTGAGGCCGTACGATATCCTTTTTTACCGTCACATCCTCAGTATGAAATTGCGCGCAAACAAATGACGCAGGGTGGCGGTATTTTAAGCTTTATCATCAAGGGAGGAATTGAGGCTGGAAAACGGTTTTTGAATGCGGTTGAATTGGCTTCATTAACGGCCAATTTAGGAGATAGCAGAACGATAGTAACACACCCAGCTTCTACAACCCATGCCCGTTTAACCGAAGAAGAGCGACTAGAGGTTGGCATAAAGCAGGGGCTCATTCGTGTGTCCGTAGGGTTGGAGCATATCGATGACATCATCAAAGACATCGATACAGCACTCGAGAAATCAAAGGAAAAATAACGTCAACAACAACGAGATCTTGCTAGAAGAACTTATACATAAACGAATCCTTATTTTGGATGGCGGCATGGGAACCATGATTCAAGGCTACGGTCTTGAAGAAGAAGATTACAGGCTCGGTTGGTTTGACGAGCACTCAAGCCCTTTGAAAGGAAACAATGATTTGTTGTCTTTAACTCGGCCAGAAATTATCAAAGAAATTCATGCACAATATCTTGAGGCAGGAGCAGATATCATTGAAACAAATACGTTTAGTGGTACTCGGATCGCACAAGCCGATTATGCTCTAGAGTCTTCAGTTTACGACATCAATTATCACTCGGCTAAAATCGCGAAGGAGGTAACGACGGAATTTACAAAGACCAATCCTGATAAGCCCAGATTTGTGGCCGGTGCGATTGGACCTACAAATCGAACAGCGTCTTTATCTCCTGATGTAAACAGACCCGGATATAGAGCCGTTTCATTTAATGATTTGGTAGAAGCGTATTCCGAGCAAGTTAGTGCTTTAATAGCCGGAGGCGTCGACCTTCTTCTCATTGAAACCATCTTTGACACGCTAAATGCCAAGGCCGCATTATTTGCTGTTGAAACAGTTTTTGAGGACTTGAATGTAAAGTTACCCATCATGATTTCAGGAACGATTACCGATGCCAGTGGGCGAACGTTATCCGGGCAAACAGTAGAGGCTTTTTACATTTCTCTGTCCCACCTTCCTATTTTTAGTATCGGTTTAAATTGTGCTTTAGGGGCTGAACAATTGCTGCCCCATATTCGGAGTCTTTCATCCATCAGCAGCTCGCCAATTAGTGTATACCCTAACGCAGGTTTACCAAATGCTTTTGGTGAATACGATGAAAGCCCTGAATTGATGTGTGAATACTTAAAGCCCTTCTTGGATCAGGGCTTACTGAATCTAGTAGGCGGTTGTTGCGGTACAACTCCTGAACACATAGAGGCCATAGCAGAAATGGCAGCGAACTATAACCCAAGAAAGAAAAGCGTAACTCGAGAGGTATGAGCACAAAGCATTTAACATTAAGCGGTTTAGAACCTCTCGTAGTAAACGATGCACTCAATTTCGTGAATGTTGGTGAGCGAACCAATGTAGCGGGTTCAAAAAAGTTTCTGAGGCTTATCAAGGACGAAAAGTTTGAAGAAGCTTTAGCCGTTGCCAGAGACCAGGTAGAGGGAGGTGCACAGATTTTAGACGTCAACATGGACGATGCCCTTTTGGAGGCAAAAGAGTGTATGGTAAACTTCTTAAATCTGATTGCCTCAGAACCTGACATCTCTCGCATCCCAATTATGGTCGACAGCTCAAAGTGGGAGGTCATCGAAGCCGGGTTACAGTGCCTTCAGGGTAAAGGTGTCGTCAATTCAATCAGTCTGAAAGATGGCGAAGAAGCATTCATTGAAAAGGCTAAAAAAATTAAGTGTTACGGTGCCGCAGCGATCATCATGGCTTTTGACGAACAAGGGCAAGCGGATACCTATGAGCGTCGAATTGAAATTTGCCAGCGCGCCTATACCGTGTTGGTCGAAGTTGTAAAATTTTCGCCGTCAGATATTATTTTTGATCCAAACATATTTCCTGTAGCAACAGGAATTCCTGAACATAACAATTATGCCTTAGATTTTTTTAAGGCCACAAAATGGATCAGAGAAAACCTTCCGGGAGCTAATATTTGTGGGGGCGTAAGTAATGTTTCTTTTTCCTTTAGAGGTAATAATATTGTTCGAGAGGCGATGCACGCTTCATTTCTGTATCACGCCTCAAAAAATGGAATGCGTTTGGGAATTGTGAATCCCAATTTGATTGAAATTTATGAAGATATCGACCCAAAACTACTGCAACATGTTGAAGATGTTTTATTCAACAGAAGGGAAGATGCGACGGAACGATTGGTCGATTTGGCTGAGGCCTTTGTTGGGCAAGGAAAAGATAAAAAGAAAGATGAGGTTCTGTGGAGAAATGAGCCTTTAGCTAAGCGAATTGAGCATGCTTTAGTAAGGGGAATTACAGACTTTATTGTTGAGGATGCCGAGGAAGCTCGAGTGGCTCTAGAAAAACCATTAGACGTTATTGAAGGACCTCTCATGGACGGCATGGGTGTTGTTGGGAAACTCTTTGAAAGTGGGAAAATGTTTTTACCGCAAGTGGTAAAAAGTGCCCGTGTAATGAAAAAAGCGGTGGCGTATTTACAACCCTTCATTGAAGAAGGAAAAGATGAGCAGCATAAGAAGGTTGGTAAGATTCTTTTGGCTACGGTTAAGGGAGATGTTCATGACATTGGGAAAAACATTGTGGGTGTTGTACTTGCGTGCAACAACTATGACGTAATTGATTTGGGGGTTATGGTTCCAATGGAAAAAATTCTTGAGCGTGCAAAAGAAGAAGAAGCAGATATTATTGGATTGAGCGGCCTAATAACACCATCGCTAGATGAGATGGTGAGCATTGCACAAGAAATGGATCGACAAGAATTATCGACTCCTTTGTTGATTGGGGGAGCCACCACTTCTAGAGTACACACGGCAGTAAAAATAGCGCCCAAATATCAAAAAGGCGTCTTCCATGTTGGGGATGCTTCTCTGAGTATTCCCTTGGTGAGCAAACTATTGAACCCAAATCATTCAGAACAAATCATTCGCGATACGAAAGCGGAGTACGAGGCGTTGAAAACCCGATTTGAAGCCAACTCCAAAACAAAAAAATCTACCGATATAGCGGGAGCTAGAGCCAATAAAGTATTGTTAGACTGGGATGAAAACCCGGTCATTACTCCAAAAAACATCGGAACCAAAACCATTCATAATATTGACCTAGAACGGTTGAAAAACTACATCGATTGGACGCCATTTTTCCAGACATGGGATTTACACGGGAGGTATCCAAAAATCTTAGAAGATGAGGTTGTTGGTCCGCAAGCCCAAGAATTATACCAGGATGCTCTTACGCTGTTGGATGAAATTATTGCTAAGGATGGCTTAGAATCCAAAGCCGTTTTGGGCGTGTTTCCGGCCAACCAAGTCGGCGATGACGATATAGAAGTATACGACGATGAGCAAAGAGCATCTGTTGTTGATACGATCATTGGTTTGAGGCAACAAGGTAAAAAGAGCAAAAAGGCAGCAAATGTTTGCCTATCAGATTACATTCAACCCAAAGGATGCGGAGCAGATTACATTGGAGCTTTTGCGGTAACAGCAGGTTTGGGAATTGAGAAATGGATTGAGCGATTTGAAAAAGAGCAAGATGACTATCAGAGTATCATGGTGAAAGCTCTAGCCGACCGATTGGCTGAAGCTACGGCAGAATACCTTCATGAATACTTGCGGAAAGAATACTGGGGCTATGCAACGGAAGAACATTTAAGCAACGACGACCTGATACGAGAATCTTACAAAGGGATACGCCCGGCACCGGGTTATCCGGCATGCCCAGACCACCACCAAAAAGAAGTCATTTGGAATCTTCTAAATGTAGAGAAAGAGATCGGGATATCCTTAACAGAATCTTTGGCAATGTACCCTGCAGCATCGGTATCCGGATTTTATTTTGCGCATCCACAAGCAAAATATTTTGGACTGGGAAGAATACAAAAAGATCAAGTAGCAGATTATGCTCAAAGATCAAAAATTAATCATGCGGTTGCTGAACGGAGACTTCAGCCAAACTTAGCCTACTAAAAGAGGAAGATGAAAATAACAGAACACATCAAACAATCCGACAAACCTCTCTTATCGTTAGAGATTTTACCCCCTCGAAAGGGCCAAAAAATCGAAGATCTTTTTGAGGTTTTAGATCCCCTTATGGAATACAATCCTTCTTTCATTAACGTCACGTACCATCGAGAAGAGAATAAATACATTCCTCAACCCAACGGCTTGCTGAGAAAACAAAAAGTAAGAAAGCGCCCCGGTACAGTAGGAATTGCCGCAGGTATTACCAACCGGTATAATGTTGATACGGTACCCCATATTATTTGTGGAGGTTTTACCAAGGAGGAGACCGAAAACGCCTTGATTGATTTGGATTATTTAGGTGTAAATAACCTTTTGGTGCTTCGTGGAGATGCGATGAAATCGGAAGGTGTTTTTGTTCCGGAACCCGATGGTCATGAGTTCGCCAGTGAATTGTTAGAACAAGTCGTAAACCTTAACAAAGGAATCTACTTGGATGATGAGCTTCAAAACACAGCCAAAACCAATTTTTGTATTGGCGTAGCCGCTTATCCCGAAAAGCATTTTGAGTCGCCAAATAAAAAGACCGATTTACAATACTTAAAAGAAAAGGTGGACAAAGGTGCAGATTACATCGTGACCCAAATGTTCTTTGACAATCAGGTGTATTTTGATTTTGTAAAAAAATGCCGAGAAATGGATATCAATGTTCCAATCATCCCCGGTCTAAAACCCTTGGCTACAAAAAAACAATTGCAAAGAATACCGCAGTTTTTTCATATCAATTACCCAGAAACCCTTGTGGATGAAGTTTTAAAATGTAAAACAAACGAGGCCGTGTACGAATTGGGAATTGAGTGGGCTGTGCAGCAGTCGAAAGAGTTGATAGAATTTGGTGCGCCTTGCCTACATTATTACACGATGGGAAGAGGAAACAACATTCTTAAAGTTGTTGAACAAGTTTATTAAGCTAAATCAAGCATAATGCGTATCTTTGTGGCGTTTTTTAAGTGAAAACTGCAAAAAAACAAACGGAAAGAACCCTACACAATAAAAAAAGAAAAAATGAAAGTAGCTGTTGTTGGTGCCACTGGAATGGTGGGAAATGTCATGTTAAAGGTATTGGCGGAACGTCAATTTCCTGTCACTGAATTGATACCTGTAGCATCTGAGAGATCAGTCGGAAAGCTAATCTCATACCAAGGTAAAGATTATAAGGTGCGCAGCCTTGCGCAAGCGGTCGCCGAAAAACCTGACTTAGCCTTATTTTCAGCTGGAGGTTCCACCTCTCTAGAGTGGGCTCCAAAGTTTGCAGAAGTGGGTACTACCGTGGTGGATAATTCTTCGGCATGGAGAATGAAGCCCGACTACAAATTGATTGTGCCTGAAATTAACGCTGGAGAATTAACAGCTGAAGATAAAATTATAGCCAACCCAAACTGTTCAACCATACAGCTTGTTTTGGCGTTAGCTCCCCTTCATGAGCTATACGGCCTAGAGCGCGTGATCATCTCTACCTACCAATCGATTACCGGAACAGGTGTCAAAGCAATGAAGCAGTTAGAAAATGAAGAAGAAGGTGTTGAGGGAGAAATGGCGTATCCCTACCCTATTTACAGAAATTGCCTCCCGCACTGCGATGATTTCCTAGAATCTGGATACACCAAAGAAGAAATGAAATTGGTTAATGAGACTCGTAAAATTCTGGGTGACGACTCTATAGGAATTACAGCTACAGCTGTACGGGTACCGGTTATGGGCGGACACTCAGAAAGTGTAAACGTAACCTTCAAAAAGGACTTCGATATGGCTGAGGTTCGAAAAGCAATCAGTGAAACAGAAGGCCTTGTACTTCAAGACAATACCGATACAAACACCTACCCGATGCCCAAGTATGCAGAGGCTAAGAATGACGTATTTGTTGGAAGATTACGAAGAGATGAGTCACTTCCAAACACATTAAACATGTGGATTGTCGCTGATAATTTACGTAAAGGCGCTGCGACGAATGCCGTTCAGGTAGCTGAGAAACTTATCGAGCAATCGCTATTGTAGAACGTTTTCATAACTATGGGGCTTTTCAAAAAAGATCCTTTTGGACATTTTATTTTTTTAAAGCGCTGGTTGATTCAACTCCTAGGAGTTCTTTCGCACCGACGCTACCACAGCTTTAACAGTTTGAAGATTGAAGGTTCTGAAATCATCCGAGAGCTTGAAGATAAACACGTCCTTTTTGTTTCCAATCATCAAACCTACTTTGCAGATGTAGCAGCGATGTATCATGTATTTAATGCTTCGTTAAAGGGGCGGATTGACAGCATTAAGAATGTGGGTTATTTGTGGTCTCCCAAAACGAACCTCTATTATGTAGCAGCAGCAGAGACGATGAAGTCGGGGTTTCTCCCCAAAGTAATGTCTTACGTTGGAGCTGTTACTATAACAAGAACTTGGCGTGCGGCTGGCGAGTCGATCAATCGACAGGTAGACATGAAAGACATCAGCAACATTGGAACGGCCTTAGACGACGGTTGGGTGGTTACTTTTCCTCAAGGAACCACAAAAGCATTCAATCCCATTCGAAAAGGGACGGCTCACATCATAAAAAAATACAAACCTCTTGTAGTTCCCATTGTGATAGACGGTTTCAGAAGGTCTTTTGATAAGAAAGGATTGTTCATTAAGAAAAAGGGGATTTTACAGTCTATGGTCATCAAAGCCCCCTTGGAAATTGATTATGAAAACGATTCCATTGATAAAATTGTAGAGCAATTGGAGTTTGCCATCGAGCAGCACCCTTCTTTCCTTAAAGTACCTAATGAAGATTACCTTAAATTGAAAACAGAGCGCAATAAAAAGCGGGAATTTTGGAATTGATTTTATTCCGGAATTGATACCGTGTTTTTGAGTGTAGGCCTCCTTCTTTGCTCAAAAAGTTTCAAGTTGATGATGAATCAATGTTACTTTCCTTACATTTGAGTTATGCCCGTTGTTAAAGAACATATCGCTCAGTTTTTAAAGACCCTTCCTTTGGGTCCGGGTGTTTATCAATTCTTCGACAAACAAGATGCCATACTTTATGTAGGGAAAGCAAAGAATCTCAAACGACGTGTTTCTTCTTATTTCCACAAAGACCATACGGATTACGCCAAAACTCGTGTTTTGGTTAAAAAGATAGAACGTATCGAATACATTTTGGTTGAAAGCGAAGTGGATGCCTTATTGCTGGAAAACAACCTCATCAAAAAGCTTCAACCTCGGTACAATGTATTGCTCAAGGACGACAAAACATACCCCTGGATATGCATCAAAAAAGAACGGTTTCCACGTGTCTTTTCCACGAGAAAAGTCATCAAAGACGGTTCGGAGTATTTTGGTCCATACGTTTCTTCAAAGGCCATTCGGGTGCTTTTGGAATTGATCAACCAATTGTATCAGCTGCGTTCGTGTACCTTTAATCTCAGTGAGCAAAATATTGAAAATCAAAAGTTCAAGGTATGCTTAGATTACCACATTAAAAAGTGCTTAGGACCCTGCGAAGCCTACCAGACTGAAGAAGATTATCAACAAACGATTTCTGAAATCCGTAGCATCTTAAAAGGAAACACACGCAGCATCATACAACCTTTGAAGCAAAAGATGCAAGAACACGCTGCGGCTTTGGAATTTGAGGATGCTCAAGAAATCAAAGAGAAGTTGGACGCTTTGGAACACTATCAATCCAAATCTACCGTGGTAAGCCCTACCATAGATCATGTGGACGTCATCACCATATTTTCTGACACCGATTCGGCTTATATCAACTACTTTAAAGTTGTCAAAGGAGCCATCATACAATCGCACAATCTAGAGATCAAGAAAAAGCTCGATGAAACAGACGAAGATTTATTGACGATGTCCATGATGAATATCCGAGCAAAATTTCAATCCACAGCCAAAGAGATTTTGCTCAATAAAACCCTCACCAGCCCCTGGAAAGAAGAAGTGAAGTTGCACATTCCTCAGCGAGGTGATAAAAAAGCACTAATTGACTTGTCACTTCGAAATGCCAAGTACATGCGGCAGGAAAAGCTAAAAACACTTAGTATTATTGACCCTGAGCGTCATAGCAAGCGAATTTTAGAACAAGTAAAGAAAGACTTAAGGCTGTCGGAATTACCCGTTCAAATCGAATGTTTTGACAACTCCAACATTCAAGGAACGAACCCAGCATCGGCCTGTGTGGTTTTCAAAAATGCAAAACCCAGCAAAAAGGATTACAGGCACTTCAACATCAAAACCGTAGATGGCCCCGATGACTACGCCTCCATGGAGGAGGCGGTGTATCGCAGGTACAAAAGGTTGAAAGAACAGAACGAACCCTTTCCTCAACTCATCATTATTGATGGCGGAAAGGGGCAGCTTAGCTCATCCATGAAGGCGCTGGATAAATTAGAACTTCGAGGGCAGATTGCGATTGTTGGTATCGCAAAACGGCTCGAAGAAATTTACTTTCCAGGAGACTCGGTTCCTCTGTACATTGACAAGCGTTCGGAATCTTTAAAATTGATACAACACCTTCGTAATGAAGCGCACCGCTTCAGTTTGGCGCATCACCGGAACAAGCGAAGTAAATCGAGCTTGCATTCGGCCTTGGATGATATTCCGGGAATAGGGCCTAAGTCCAAAGCCGAACTGTTGAAGCAATTCAAATCCTTCAAACGGATTAAAGAAGCCAATATAAAAGAGCTCACGGAGATTTTGGGTACGAGCAAGGCACAAAAGTTGAACAGTTATTTTAAAGATGGAGAAAACGAGAATTGATAAGTGGCTTTGGACGGTGCGAATCTTTAAATCCAGAAGTAGGGCCACGCAGGCTTGTAAATCGGGAAAGGTAAAAGTGAACGGAGGCAAGTGCAAACCTGCGCGTTCTGTTATTGTAGGAGAATTGGTTTCCGTGGATAAAAACGGATTAAAACTGCAATTTAAAATCTTAGAAATTCTCAAAAGTAGAGTGGCTTATTCCATTGCCAAAGATTGTTACGAAGACTTAACGCCTAATGAGGAGCGAGAAAAATTTAGAGCCTTCCACCACAGAAGACTTTCGGGTGAAGACCGCGATCGCGGGCTCGGACGACCCACCAAACGCGATCGAAGAGAAATTGAGAACTTCAAAGAGATTGATGCCTGGTTGGATGAAGACCTTCCTTATGACTTTGGGGATGAGGATTGAATGATTCCAATTTATCTGCCCGTCCTATCGATTAGGTTCAAACACCCGAATGTTAAATATTTGGTGATACTCGTGTTTCTCAACGAGTGTGCACTCACTTTCTAGTTGTTGGATGATTTGGTTGTTTGGAACTCCAAAATCCGCACCTGCATCCAAGTAAATAACCTTATCAGATTCTTTAATGAGTTCGCTGTGAAGACCGTTTTTATTGTAGATGGGGTAAATGTTTTCTTTTTTCAACAGCGAATGCATTTTTTTCTTCTGCTTGTCGGGGTCTACATCCCTAAATAAACTGCTGTCGTAATAGTAAAGGAAATTATGATCAAACCAGGGCGGACAAAAATAAACAACAGTCTCCTCGGTCATCATACTTTTGATTTTTTCAACCGTGTCTTTGGTATTTCTGTTGTTGGAGATGTTTGGTTTACTGCTGTACATGTACATGATACATAGCAGCAGGGGTAGGATGTATTTATACGGGCGTTTTTGAAACAAAGCATCGGAGGCAAGGGCCAGTAAGATGCAGAACCCAACAGACAAGAACATCAAATACCTATCGAGGAACATAGGAACTTTAAACGAAACGAAGAACATAAAAAAGAAAGAAAACACCACCCAGACCAAAAGCGTTTTTTCGGCCCGTTTGATTTTCTTTTTCCTGAAGAAAAACAGCACAGCCGACAGGAAAAACACAAGAATAGTAACATCGGCGTTCAGGGCCGTATTACTGAAGCTGATGATCATGTTGTACAGGCTTCTTTCGTTGGGAGGAGCCAACCAGGTTCCGCTTGAAGAGGAGTCGATAAATCGCATCAGGACCACTTCAATATTAGGCAGATAAAACAGCGCAATTATGCCTATTCCCAGAAGGACATGCTTCCAGTACTTTTCTCTTGAGACCTTATCTGTAAGAACCAGAACCACTTGAATGATGAGGATAAAAAACCCAAAATAGTGGGTGTAAATCAAGGCTACATTTGAAAGGAGCACAAACAAGAACGCGCTCTTTTTTGAACGACCAGCCTCTCTGAAAAGTTCCAAAAAGTAAAACATAGAAATTGAACTGAGCATTCCGACCAATGCATAGGCACGTGCTTCATGAGCAAATAAGATGTGGTAATTCGAAAAGATAAAAAAAACACCCGCGTAAAGACCCACCCTAGCACTAAACTGCTTGAGTCCTATCCTATAGATAAAAAAGACCGTAAGGGTACTGAACAGCAGCGATGGAAATCGAACGCTGAGTGGCGAAATTCCGAAAAGGTCTATCCAGAAATGCAAGAGCATTTCATAAAGCGGCGGATTATTTCCTGTGGACAGTAGCTTGCAGATAGACGAGAGATCCATCTGTGCATGATAGATGCTAAAAGGTTCATCTCCTGCGATGTGTTGGCTTGTTAAATAAAACCCCTTAACCAACAAGTTGGCAACTACGAGAAGGATAGGCGTGAGGATTCGGGTATCTTTTAAATGGATGTTCTTCATACTATTTATCAGTATTCTATTTCAAATAGAAAATTAAATGCAAACTCATTTGAGAAATTCATTTCAATCCGGAGTTTCATAGAGCCAATCCTTTATTGGTTCGAAGGATTCGTACCCTTGCTTTACAGAAGGGTGGGTTAATACCGATTCAACCGATACTTCGGGCAATTCATTTTCTGCCAATCCATTCTTCACAAAGATGAAATTAAAGCCCAACTCGTTGGCACCCACCAACCGGTACCCTTTTTTCTTTGCAAGTTTATTCATGGCAACAGGAGATGCTCCGTGATAAACAGGATGCTTGCCAGGGAATGAGTAATCTGCATCATAGGGTACAACAAGGTCGCTTAAACCGAATTCGTTGTGCGTTTCAATAACGACTACTTTAGGGTCGATTACATCTAGAGCATCCCAAATCCAATAGTCGTTGCCATCAATATCAATTGACAATAATCCAACTTCTCCGCCAAAGCCATTTTCTCGAATCAAATCGTTCACGTTCTCTCGAGTAACTTTAGCACATACAAAGGTGGGCTGGTAAAACCAAGGGTGGGGATATTTACTAAAGAACTTAAGCCCTCGTTTTATACTTTTAGAATTCGCATCAATGAATAATCCCCTCCACCCAAAATTAAAATACAAATTGGCAGAGTTACTGTTGACACCGTCATCGGAGCCAATTTCGACGAACACTTTGTTATCCATTCCAAGAATTGAGAAGATAAACAACAACTTTCCGTCTTCTTCGAATTGGGAAAAAACCCGATATCCCGTCTCACGGATCTCAGGAAGCGCCTTTTTCTTTAGGAGTTCTTTGTAGTAGAGGTACATTTTTCGTTGACTTATTTGTACCGACGGACTGAAGCGATTTCTCATCTTTATGATTAGAAACGCTTCCTTCAAAGCATTTTTTATCCAGGTTTTCATTAGCAAGAAATGATTATAAAATTAAAAATAGAGTCATATAAATAGTCGCACCTCATTAAAATTTAACGAGCGCTTGTTCTGTTAAAAGTAGTTTAAATAATAAAAAGACAAGGAAACAGCCTACAATTATTCTTTCTGGATTTCGAGAACGTTCAACCAAGACCTTACGTAAGAGTGATTCCACTCATATAAAATAAAATATGAGTGAAACCACCCATTTTATATATAAAAACACTTATGTAGTATTGTGGTTATAATTTTACTGATTTAGCCAAATTAAAAGTTCTAAGACATGAAAAGATTCATAGTACTTGCACTAATGTCCTGTGGTGCGCTTCAGATTTCCTACGCCCAAAATTGGGAGTCAGGATCCGGAAAGGTTCTCCTTACTCCAAAGAATGCCAAGGTAGGCATTGGTACACCATACCCGAATTCAAAACTTCACATCAATGCAGCCCGTAACCAAGACGCTTTCCGTGTACAATTAAACGGCAGCACCCGTTTGCTCCTAAAAAGTAACGGAGGTTTGTCCGTTGGGAACAATGCAACCCCGCCATCGCGAGGTTTGTATGTGTATGGTAATGTGGGTATTGGTACAACGCGAGCTCAGGAAAAGTTACATGTTAATGGGCATGTACTTATCAATGGTAATTATACGTTGAAACTAGGTACAGAAGATTCAAATTCTGGATATTTTACAATAGGTAATTCCCCAAAACATTACAATACTTATTGCGATATAAAAGGGAATTTAAGTTTCAGAAATACAAATGATGGCAGGGGTCAGGTTCAGAGTGTTCCCCTTATGATTCAAAAAAACGGCACCGTAACCATGGGGGTATGGGAAACCTACGACAATTCCGTAAGAGATACCCAAGGTCATCGACTGATGGTAAACGGTGGTATACTTTGTGAGAAGATAAAGGTAATTGGTGATGTACCAAATTCAGATTACGTCTTTGAAGAGGAGTACGACTTATTACCGTTGTCTGAGGTCAAACAATTTATTCTTGAAAACAAACACCTGCCTGAAGTGCCTTCCGCAGCTGAGTTCAAAGAAAACGGCTACAACCTAGGTGAAATGGACGATTTACTCCTACGAAAAGTAGAAGAGTTAACACTTCATATGATTCGCTTGGAAGAGGAGTTAATAAACCTTAGTGGAGCGGACAGCGAATTGAAGAAAGTCATTTCAAAAAAAATGATTAGAAATTAAAGATGAAATTATCAATATTAATATTTGGGCTTGTTTTATACATAGCGGATGGGTTTTCTCAAAATCCATGGAGTTTTTCATCTCCCTATTCTTTTTGTCATACCCCATCTAGTTCAGATAACACAGAACTATACTCCTCTTCATTGCGCTTTTCAAATGTAGCGGATTCTTATTGTCTTAAAATTTATGTTCATGTAATTCGAAGAAGTAATAGTACCGGAGGTCAAACAGTAAATGAAGTAACTCAGGCATTAAATTTTTTAGATATAGATTTTAATCCACACGGTATTTATTTTAAGTGGGACGGGAATATTGACTATATAGATAATGATCGCTATTATGACTCCCCGACTACTGCGATTTACAGTGTCAATAACCACTCCGATGGTATTGATATTTACTTATTTGACGACTCTTCTCAACCAGGTGGTAGAGCTAATGGAGTAGGAAATTCTTCTGAATTCTGGGTTTCTGGAAGTTATACTAAAAGTCCCTATGGTTCTTTAGTCAAATCCCATGTAATATCTCATGAAATGGGTCATGTGTTTTTTCTTTATCACACGTTTCATGGTACATATTATGAAGGAGGAAATCCTAATCAATGCCCTGAATTAGTTGATGGTTCTAATTCTAGTGTTTGCGGAGATTATGTTACAGACACACCTGCTGATCCACATCTTAGATTTAACGTAAACTATCCCAGTTGTACATGGAATAGTAGTGGCACTGATTCAAATGGAGATAATTATGATCCCGATGAAACTTTAATTATGGCTTATACGCATCCGGATTGTATGAGTTATTTTTCAATGGGTCAGGGTCAGCGTATGAGAAATGCAATTGCAAGTCTTCCCCATTTAATTAATTCTGTTGTTGATTGTGGGGCTGATTGCTCACCTGTTTTAATAATTACTGAAAATTTAATTTCTGGTGATACAGACATCCAGAGTGCCTCTGAGCATATTATAGCAAATAATACTATTGAAAATTATGCTACAGCGACATATAAAGCGGGTCAAAGTATAGATCTCATCCCAGGTTTTCAAACAAAAAGTGGTTCCTTTTTTTCAGCATTTATTGAATCTTGTGATAACTCACAAAATCGAGTAAGAGCAAGATTGTTTGGGAAATCTGAATTAAATAATGACCATGAGAAAACAACTAGTAGATACGGTAAATCAAATGATTTTTCAATTTATCCAAATCCCTCCAATGGCCAATTTAATATCATTTACAGTTTTGAAAATAACAAGAAATACGAAATACGTATTTACAATAGTTTAGGGAGAATTGTTAAAGCTGAAAACATTAATTTGGAAAGCCCTGTCATAAATCTTTTTCCTGTTTCTAAGGGCTTATATTACTTGAAATTGTTTAGTGATAATGAGGTAGTTGGTGTATCAAAAATGATAGTTAATGATTAAAAACAATTAATATGAAAAATATTCTGTTTGTAATATTATTGGTGTTTTCTTCTTGTGGTGAGAAGAATAACGAAATAGACCAAAATGATCAAATTATTGGAAAGTGGAGCCTCGTAAATGTAATGGCTGGTTTTTCTCCCTCAGAAATCTATGATAAAGGAGTAATTTTATGGGAGTTTACTTCTGAAAATCAGATTTTAGTTGAAATCAATAAAGAATTAAACCAATCAAGCAATGTCCCACTAAATCGTAATGGTACATATAAATATGAGCTAATAGAAAACATTATAAATATTAAGGATATAGCGTATGAATATTACTTAGATAATGGTCATTTAATTTTATCTCATCAGGAAGTCTCAGATGGTCCGAGATTAGAATTTATTGTAGCTGATTAAAAGTTCATTTCAAGAATAAGAACCTATTCAATTTACAGGTTACCTAAGCCTACCGATGGAGTTCTTAATATTTTATTTGACTCAGAAGAACAATCAAATTATGATATAACCGTTTGTGATATAAGTGGAAGTGTTATATATGAAAACTTTTCGTATGAAGCGAAAACTCAGATAGATTTGAGACATTTAAAACAAGGTTATTATTTTGTTGAGATTAATAGAAATAACACTCCATTGATTAAAAGAATTTATAAGAAATAAGATGATTGATAAAATTATATTTAGTTTTTTAGTTGCAATTTTCACCTTTGGTTGTTCTGATGAACCAACAAATCAACCCTTAATTGAAACCTGGGTTGAGCAAACTCCGATTGTAAATAGGACTGAAATAGTGTTTGAACCTAATGATCAGATGAAGATTACCATGCAAAACCCTGAACGCATACTCTCATATACAGTATTAAATATCAGTGGTGATAGTATTGAATTGAGTGATAACAGAGCGGATTTAACGAATAACGTAAAACTCTACTTTAAATCAATCAATAACGAATCCATTACTATGGAAAGTCTTTATGAGGATGAAGACATGTATCTAACTTTCCTTAAGAAGTGAAGGTGCTAATAAATAGAAAAATAAGAATTATGATTGTCAATTGAAATGGAACATTTACAACAAAAAAGATATTTAAAAAATGAAATTAAAAACAAAAACACTTTTAAGAATGATGCTATTACTCCCGTTCTTAGCATTAGAGATCGCATGTGGTGATAAGACCGAAGCTTGTCTTCAAGATGATGGATTTACGGAAATTTACAAGGGGGAACTATCTGGAAATGGAACAGAGAAAATAGATAAATCCAATCTTGTTATCAAGAATCAGTCAGAATGGAGCGACTTAATGAATCAAATGAAAGACTCAATCTATTCTATTACAGACAACTTCACAGAAATAAACATTGATTTCGACAATTATATGATTCTTGCTGCTTTTGATGAAATAAAACAAACAGGAGGGCATTCCATTGATATCGTCGATATTACCTGTAACAGAAATAAAATAGTTATTAGCGTTCGTAATTTGAATAATGGAAATTTAACAAGCGTAATTACACAACCATTTCATATCATCAAAATTCCTAGAACTGAAAAGCAGATTACTTTTGATTAGAATTAACGGATTTATTAGGAAAACGTATTCTGATAGAGACAGGAAATAAAAGCAATTACACTTTTAACCTTTCCGCTTACCCTAAGGGAGTTTACCTGTTAAAGGTCAAATTAGGAGACGAAGTAGCCGTAGAGAAAATAATTCATCAGTAGAAAAACAACCATTAAATTGTCTGCGGCTTTTTCCTTGTATAAGGAAAAAAAAGACAGGTTTACCTCATGTTAGAAGATTTTTCTAATGAAAAATCTTAATTTGTATAAAAAAAGTAATGAAATTATTTAGAGCCTATAAATTACCTTATGTAATCTATAATTTTTTCCAAAAGAAATCACTGCTGCATAATTTACCGGTCTATAAGAAATACGGAATAAAAAAAAAGTACTATTCAGCTGTTTCTAGTGAAGACTTCAAGCACATAGAATCACCTTTAAACATTCACGATGATAAGGATTCGTCAGTAGAAATACCTAAGAATCCTAAATTTAAGGATTTGGAAAAATCCATTGGGGACAGCTTGCTTTCCTGGTCTAAAGATGGCTATTGCATTTTAAATAAATTTTTCAGCTCTCAAGAAATAGACTCCTATAATCATGAAGTTGAGAGTTTAATAGAAAATAAAACAGTGAAATTTAAGAATGGTGATCGTATTATGTTTGCGATTCATCATTCGGAACGGCTTAAATCTGCCGGACAAAACAAAAAACTTCTTCAAGCCTTAGATTTATTACTCGGAAAAAAAGTAGAACTTTTTCAGAGTATAAATTTTATTGAGGGCAGTCAGCAAAGAACACATTCAGACTCTATTCATATGACCACCTTTCCCTACGGTAATATTATTGCTGTATGGGTTGCCATGGAAGATATAGGGCCAAATTGTGGTCCTTTGCATTACTATCCAGGCTCACACAAACTTCCATATGTTATGAATGTTGACTATGGGAACACAGGGTCAAAATATAAGTTGGGACAAAAAACGTATGGCGATTATGAAAATTATATCGAAACATTGGTCAAAAAACACAGACTAAAAAAAGAAATATTTCAAGCCAAGAAAGGCGACGTGTTTATTTGGCATGCCAACCTTTTACATGGAGGAGAAAAAGTCATAGATGAGAAGAGCACAAGGAAAAGTATGGTCTTTCACTATTACGCTAAGGATGCAATATGTTTTCACGAAATAACACAGAGACCAACGCTGAAACGTTTTTCAATATGAAGCGTATTGCTCTATAAGTAGAGAGCCAAAATGTTATAATCAATTACTCAAACAAGAATGTTTCATTATGCAGAGGAATATTCCAATCTTGTTCATTTATGATTTTGCTCATCTTGAGAAATATAGATTTCAATTTATAAATGGTCTTGTTGTGAATAAAATAATTGATTATGATGTGAATCGTATTTATAAAAATGGCACTGTTGAGAGGTATAGAGATGTTGAGACTAATCAGAAACCTGGTTTTTCGTATAACCTTGGATTTGGATTTTCAAGGCAATTGAACGAGAAAATCATCCTCAAGACTAATGTGTATATGCACTATAAACTTGTTATGGATTTTGATAGTGATAGACCTCACTTTACAAATCTACTTGAAGATCGATTTTCTTTTGGTTTAGGACTCGGTTTAGAATATAAGTTCAACAATGCGTTGTGGAACAAATAATTTACTTTCATTCCAAAAGATATTAATTTGGGATTCTTTGTATATTTCTTCATCAATCATAATCGTACATGAAAGTCTTTTTCATTTTATGTTTTGCTCTTTTGGCAAGCAGCAGCTCGAATACAGAGAATCAAAACCTATCGGGTCATTGGACCTTAATTTGTTATGAAAACACCGACACTCGGCAAAGAGACTGTAGGCCTCAAGCGCAGTGGCATAAGGGGCGTCTGGCATTTCAGTTTTCCGATGATGGCAAACAAGGAGAACTCAGAGGAAAAACGACTTCAAACCGTGTTTTTGGAAGCTATCAACTCCGAGAAAATCAGAACCTGGAAGTGCTTTCATTTGGGGGCACCAAGGTAGCGGAGCGCGGATGGGGGAAAGATTTTTGGGAGCATATCAACCAGGTTACCTCCTACGAACAACAGGGAGATACCCTACGTCTCCACTACGATTTCAATAAGTGCATGATTTTTGTTCCCTACCAAGCCGTCGAAGAAGGGATAGGTTCAGAATGATTTCCGATTGAGGCATACTTCATTTCTGCCCACATTTTCTTTTCTTTGTTAGTGTTATATGTAGTATTAAAATAAATAATATTTAAATGTTAAAGAGAATTTTAGTCGTTGCCCTAGCCATTTTTATGGTAAGCCCCACTGTTGTTAAAGCTGATGAGGGCATGTGGTTGCCCATGTTCATTAAGCGATTGAATGAAGTAGATATGCAAGCCGCAGGTCTGCAATTAACCGCAGAGGAGCTCTACAGCATCAATCAATCGAGTTTAAAAGACGCCATTGTAGTTTTTGGAGGTTATTGTACTGGAGAAGTCATCTCTAGTGAAGGCTTATTGCTCACGAATCACCACTGTGCCTATACCTCCATACAAAGCCATTCCTCTGTTGAAAATGATTATTTAACCGACGGTTTTTGGGCCATGAATCGCTCCGATGAATTGCCCAATCCAGAGCTATACGTGGACTTTTTAATTCGCATGGAAGATGTTACCGATCGAGTATTAAAAGAAGTCAGCGAGGATTTGTCCGAGGCAGATCGAAATAAGGCCATTCAAGAAGCGATTAAAACCATCAAAGAAGAGGCGGGCGAAGAAAACGATTACATCGTACAAGTCAAATCTTTTTACGAAGGCAATGAGTTTTACCTATTCCTTTACGAACGATTTAATGACATACGTTTGGTAGGAGCACCACCCTCATCTCTTGGGAAATACGGAGGAGATACAGACAACTGGATGTGGCCACGGCACACGGGAGACTTTACGATGTTGCGTATTTACAGCGCTCCTGACGGAACCCCTGCTGCCTATGCCGAGGAAAACGTTCCTTTAACAAAGGAACTGAGAGAAAAAAACAATGCCTTTTACCACCACCTGCCGATTTCATTAGAAGGTGTATCTAACAACGACTTTACTATGGTTTGGGGCTATCCGGGATCTACCGATCGCTACCTGACTTCATGGGGGGTTCGTCAATTGTTAGACATCAAAGCACCGACCATTGTGGACATTCGTGATTTGAAGTTAGAAATCATGAACAAACACATGAATGCCGATCCGAAAGTGCGCATCCAATACGCATCCAAGCATGCCCGAACGGCCAATTATTGGAAATACTTTATCGGACAGTCCAAGGGGCTAAAGCGTTTGGGAGTTTATGAGAAAAAGCAAGATATAGAACAAGACTTTCAGGCGTTCGCAAATGCATCCAAGGCAAATCAATCAAAATACGGAGCGGCACTAGAGCTTGTTGAAGAAGCCTATAACGAGACCAACGAAACAGAAAAGGGAGCTACATTTCTGGCTGAAGTAGGGATAAGAGGTACGGATGCCGTACTGTTTACCTATCGAGCACATCGAATGATAACGAAGTGGATGGATACGGAAGATGCTGAGGAAAAATCCCTTGTATTGGAAGAGCTAAAAAGTTTTGCAGAGGATCATTTTAAGAACTACAATGCCGCTTTAGACGAGGAGCAATTTGCTCGGCTGTATGGCAAATACCAGGCAGAGGTTAACCCTGCACAACACCCGAGCTTCTTTGCTTTTGTAGATAAGAAGTTCAAAGGTAGTTTTGAGAAGTATGCGGCTAAAATGTATGCCAAATCGTATTTCACCGATGCAGAACGCTTCAACGCATTCATGGCTGCACCCAATGCAAAGAAGTTGGCTAAAGATTTGGCTTATGTTGCTTCTAGTTCCGTGTTTCAAAGCTATTTTGGTTTAAGCTCTTTGAATGCAGAGGCCAATGAAAACATGAACAAAGGGAATCGCTTATTTATAGAGGGGCTGCGCAAGATGAACCCAGAAAAGACCTATTACCCGAACGCGAACTTTTCCATGAGAACCACCTACGGTACGGTGGGTGATTATGTGCCAGCAGATGCCGTACATTACGACTTCGAGACGACTTTGGATGGTGTGATGGAGAAGTTTGTGCCTGGAGACCATGAATTTGATATCCCTCAAAAGTTGATTGATTTGCACGAAACAAAAGACTACGGCCCTTATGCCGATGAGAATGGAGATTTGATTGTCAATTTCATCCACAACACCGACATCACTGGAGGAAATTCTGGATCGCCAGTGATCAATGCAAAAGGACACCTCATAGGAACGGCTTTTGACGGCAATTGGGAGGCCATGAGTGGTGATATTGCCTTCGAGCCTGAGTTGCAAAGAACGATATCCTGCGACATTCGCTATGTGTTATTTATCGTCGATAAATACGCAGGTGCGACGCATCTCATTGAAGAAATGGATTTGGTGTACTGATGCCATTGGTTTTGAATGTGATAAAAAAGCCCTCGTACTGCGAGGGCTTTTTTTATTCGTTGTAAACGACATGCATCACCGTTTGGCCTACGACCTTTAACGTGTTTTTATCGATGTGTTCAAGCTTATCATCGTGGGTGTGCCAATGCTTGTAGAACTTATTCTTGGAGTTCCGGTCGTATTCAATGATGTCGATGGTAGGGATTCTTCCCTTAGCTAGCGCATTGATGTAGAGGTGATCGTCGGTAATCGGATGTGTTTTTTCGTAGGAGAATTGGTTTCCATAACCCAGTTCAGAGGCTGTATTCCAAACTTTTTTCAGTACATGTGGGGCGTAAGCCACCGATACTTGTTCTTGTGTAAAGACCGCATCTTTACCGCCTACCATATCGAGTAAAATACCGAATTTCGCAAAGTAGTTTGGCCGATGTAGGTTTTGTGCCCAGTATTGAGAGCCCAAACAATAGGAATGTTCCATTCTCGGATACTCGCTTTCATCAGGCTGACCGTAATCTTCTGCATCAAAAAGAATAATGTCTACCCCTACATCGGGTTTCTGTATGGAGAATTGTCGGGCAATTTCGAGTAATACGCCCACGCCACTACCGCCATCATTTGCCCCATCAATGGGTTTGTTTTTATCGGTTACGTCTTGATCTGCGAAAGGTCTTGTATCCCAATGCGCACACAACATGACGCGCTTTGCTCGATCCGGCTTAAAGGAGCCGATGATGTTTTTAGCCCTCAAAACATTTCCGTCGAAAGCCGTCAATTGAGATTCTTGTACGATGAGGGTGTCACAGAATCCTTTTAAGGTTTCAATCAAATAGAAACCACAAGACTCATGTTCCTTTGAATTCGGTACTCTGGGGCCAAAAGCCACTTGTTTTGCGATGTAAGAATAGGCTGAATCTTCATTGAAAGAAGGTACCTCAACCGCCTTTTTAGGCGCGGGCAATTTCTTTTTTACTTCAGATTCGTTTCCACAACTCCACAACAAGCACACCAGTAAGAACGTAAAAAGGTTTTTCATCATTTTGTGACCTTATTTTTTAGACCAGCTCGCTCCATCTTTCGAGTCTGTTACGGTTATATTTAGTTTAGCGAGTTCATCGCGAATTAGATCTGCAGTCGTCCAATCTTTGTTGTCTTTTGCCAATTTTCGTAGGTTCAAAACAACTTCCATCACGTCATCAGTCATGCCATTTTGTGAAGCTGATTCAATTTTTTTCAGACCCAAAATGTCGAAGCAGAAGTCAGACATCAACTGAATTAAATCCTTTTTTGAAGTTTCGCTTAAACTTCCGTTACCTGCTGCAATGGAATTGATTTGTTTAACCACATCAAACAGGTGTGCAATCAGAATAGGTGTGTTGAAATCATCATTGATGGCTTCGTAGAATTTCGTTTTGTACGTTTCTACATCAATGCTCGATTCTTTTGATGTTTCGATGCTTTCTAGTGTATCTATAGCATTCATCAACTTGGTCATCCCTTTTTCAGCACCTTTAAGAGCTTCGTTGGAGAAATCAACAGTTGATCGATAATGCGCTTGAAGAATAAAGAAGCGGATGGTCATCGGGCTGTATGCTTGCTCTAAATTTTTGTGTGATCCATCAAAGAATTCGCTTAAAGTGATAAAATTACCGAGCGATTTTCCCATCTTTTGTCCATTGATGGTAATCATGTTGTTGTGCATCCAGTAGTTCACCGCATCGTGCCCATCGCTAGCACAAGATTGTGCAATTTCAGCTTCGTGATGCGGAAAGACGAGATCCATTCCTCCGCCGTGGATGTCGAAACGCTTACCCAAATATTTGGTACTCATCGCGGAACACTCCAAGTGCCAGCCTGGAAACCCATCCGACCATGGCGATGGCCATCTCATGATGTGCTCTGGTGCTGCCTTTTTCCAAAGGGCAAAGTCTACAGGGTTTCTTTTTTCCGATTGACCGTCCAACTCGCGGGTATTTGAAATCATGTCGTCAATGTTTCTCCCCGATAGTTTCCCGTAGGTATGATCTTTATCATATTTCACCACATCGAAGTACACATTTCCGTTTACTTCATAGGCGTATCCATTTTTTAGAATCTTTTGAATCATTTCGATTTGCTCGATGATGTGCCCTGTAGCGGTAGGTTCAATACTTGGAGGCAAGGTATTCAACATCTTCATGTCGCGATGGTAGTTGCGGGTGTAATGGGCAACGACTTCCATAGGTTCCAATTCTTCCAAACGTGCTTTTTTAGCAATCTTATCCTCACCAGCATCTGCGTCATTGACCAAATGACCTACATCGGTAATGTTGCGTACGTATCGAGTTTTGTAGCCTAGATGTTGTAAGTACCTGAACACGATATCAAAGGTAATTCCGGGTCTTGCATGACCCAGATGGGCATCACCGTATACGGTGGGTCCGCAAACGTACATGCCAACTCTGTCTTTTGTTATAGGTATAAAGGCTTCCTTTTTTCTATTTAAGGAGTTGTATAGTTTTAGGTCTTGCATGGTTTGGGGGCGTTTGTTTTAATTGTATTGGTTCTTTAAATTAAGAAGCATGTCTTTGGTCAAAGCATCTAGGTCATATTGATGTCTCCAACCCCAATTTTCTTGAGCTTCAGAGTCGTCTATTGATTTAGGCCAAGTATTCGCAATCTCTTGACGTTCATCGGTTTTGTATGTGATTTTAAACTCAGGGATGTATTTCTTGATGGACTGAGCTATTTCTTTTGGATTGAAACTAATTCCTGAGACATTGTATGAGGATCGAATTTTCACATTTTCTGACGGAGCCTCCATGAGCTCTATCGTTGCGCGCACGGCATCTGGCATATACATCATAGGAAGCGTAGTATCTTCAGATAGAAAAGATTCGTATTCTCCATCTTCTAATGCTTTATGGAACACGTGAATGGCATAATCTGTGGTTCCACCTCCGGGTTTTGTTTTCCAGCTTACCAGTCCGGGATATCTTAAGCTGCGTACATCTACACCAAATTTACGATGGTAATACTCACACCAGCGTTCGCCTGCTTGTTTTGATATACCATAAACGGTATTAGGTTCCATGATGGTGTGTTGTGAAGTGTTTAGCCGCGGTGTTGTACGACCAAAAACAGCGATTGAACTTGGCCAATACACTTTTTTGACGCTTCCAAAGCGTGCTAAATCGAGTACATGAGACAGGGAGCGCATGTTTAAAGCCCAACCCAATTCAATATTTTTTTCAGCTGTCGCAGATAAAAGCGCAGCCAACAGATAGATCTGTGTGATGTTGTACTTTTTTACAACGCCTTGCAAACGAGAGTTGTCCATGACATCAAGCACCTCATAGGGCCCTGAATTCATTATTTCATCTGTTGCGTTCTTTACATCAGATGCTATCACATTTGCATGTCCATACATGGATCTTAAATTTATGACCAATTCGGTACCAATTTGGCCTGAAGCCCCTATTACTAGAATTCTATCTTTAATCATTTATTACATTCATTTTAATATCAATTCTACAAATATACAAATTTGGGCCACTTGTAATAACTCTATTCAAGCCTCTTAATAGCTTTGATACACTTCGGGTTAATACAGACCTATTTGCCCCAATCTCATTTTATAAGATCTAGGTAGTATGTGGTAGAAATCTTCTATATTTGTAATAGAATTTACTCTGCCTCTCTAGGATTGCATAAACATAGATTATGCCGTTCTACTCTAAATTGGGACATATTCCCCAAAAACGTCATACCGTCTTTAAGAAAAACGACGGTGGATATCATTACGAACAGTTATTCGGAACGGAGGGTTTCTCCGGACTTGCTTCCTTGTTGTATCATGTAAATCGCCCCACTCAGGTTAAGGAGATTCTTGAATCTATAAATGTAAAACCAGAAAGGGTTCAAGGTGAGGGTTTGAAGTCTCAACGACTAAAAGGATTTGACATACCTGCCATCAACGATTATTTGGAGAGTAGAGTTCCTGTTTTGTTCAATCAGGACTGCACCATCTCATTGGCTTCACCGAAGACCTCTCTCGTTTCGTATTTCTTCAAGAATGCAGCAGCAGATGAAGTTATTTTCATCCACAGGGGTCTTGGAACCCTCAGAACCATGATGGGGAATCTCAGTTTTTCTAATGGCGATTACTTGATTATTCCGAGAGGCGTAATTTATCAAATTGACTTTGAGACGGAGGACAATCGGTTATTGGTCGTAGAGTCATCGGAACCCATTTACACTCCGAGCCGCTACAGAAATAATTTTGGACAACTCATGGAGCATGCTCCCTTTTGTGAGAGAGACTTCAGGGTCCCCAAACGTCTCGAATGTGTTGATGAAAGGGGCGATTTTTTGATTAAAATAAAAAGCCACAACACGATTCATCAATTTAATTATGCAACACACCCATTTAACATAGTGGGTTGGGATGGGTACAATTTTCCTTATGCTTTTTCAATACACGATTTTGAGCCGATTACGGGTCGGGTGCACATGCCTCCTCCGATACATCAAACCTTTCAGTCCAAAGGCTTAGTTATTTGTTCTTTTTGCCCAAGATTGTATGATTATCACCCTCAAGGGGTTCCGGCCCCTTATCATCACAGCAACTTGAATTCTGATGAGGTGTTGTATTATGTCGCTGGAGACTTTATGAGTAGAAATCAGATCCAGCAGGGCGATTTGACTTTACATCCATCAGGCATTCCGCACGGGCCTCACCCTGGAGCTATGGAACGAAGCCTGGGGCAAAAGGAAACCCATGAATTGGCTGTTATGATTGATGCCTTCAAACCTTTGAGCTTGACTCGTGATGCTTTAGCAATAGCCCAAAAGGATTATTACAAGTCTTGGATTTGAATTGAGCGGTAAAAGTTTTAAAAATAGAATAGATGATTAATAACGATATGGAATTGAAAAAAATAGTTTCAGATGCTGAAGATTTTCTTCCCCTATTAGGGACGGATTATATAGAGCTGTATGTGGGTAATGCCAAGCAAGCTGTAATTTATTATAAGAATTGTTTGGGTTTCCAGACGATGGCTTATCAAGGCTTAGAGACGGGTGTTAAGAATCATACATCGTACGTACTTCAGCAAGGTAAAATACGTCTGGTATTAACAAGTCCTATGGGGCCTGACGGCCATATTTCAGAGCATATTAAACGGCACGGTGATGGTGTAAAGGTTATTGCACTGTGGGTAGATGATGCAACAAAATCGTTTGAAGAGACGGTCAGACGAGGTGCAAAACCCTATTTAAACCCTACCGTTGAAAAAGATGAATATGGTGAGGTGGTTCGCTCCGGAATCCACACTTATGGGGATACGGTTCATGTTTTTGTGGAACGCAAAAATTATCACGGCGTGTTTTTACCCGGGTTTGTTCCTCAGACATCTACGTTTAACCCGGATGCTGTTGGCTTGAAGTACATCGACCATATGGTCGCGAATGTCGATTGGGGTGAGATGAATACGTGGACTGAATTCTACATCAAAACCATGGGTTTTGCGAATCTGTTAACCTTTGATGATCATGATATTTCGACCCAATATACTGCCTTGATGAGTAAAGTAATGAGCAATGGAAACGGTCGAGTGAAATTTCCGATCAATGAACCCGCTCACGGAGCAAAACGATCTCAAATTGAAGAGTACATTGATTTTTATAAGGGACCGGGATGTCAACACATTGCAGTAGCCACGAATGATATCATTGAAACCGTAAGCCAAATGAGAGCCCGTGGCGTTGAATTTCTCCAGGTTCCGGGGAGCTATTACGACAATGTATTGGAGCGCTGTGGTGAGATTGATGAAAATCTTTTGATATTGAAGGAGTTGGGTATTTTAGTAGATCGAGATGAGGAGGGCTATCTACTTCAGATCTTTACAAAGCCTGTTTTAGATCGACCAACGATGTTCTTTGAGATCATTCAAAGAAAAGGAGCGAAGTCTTTTGGAAAAGGAAATTTCAAAGCTTTGTTTGAATCTATTGAAGCTGAACAAGCTCGCAGAGGTACGTTGTAAGCAGATTTTGAGCGAACCAAAGGCCTTGATAGTAAAATCGAAACAGAGGGACTTTTAGAGTTCATAAATTCTTTCAATTTTATCTGCCAAAACAGAAGAGAGCTTCTCGTAGGACTCTGTCGACCACCCTGCCACATGAGGACTCAAAAGAACTTTTGAGGAGAGGATAAGGTCATGGAAATCTTTGGGCATTTCGTTTTCGAAAAGGTTTTCGAAACTGGCTTTTTCGTACTCCAAGACATCCAAGCATGCTCCTAGTATTTTGTCTGATTTCAACCCATCAACCAAGGCCTTTGTTTTGACGACTTTTCCGCGTGCGGTGTTGATGACGTAGAAAGGTTTTTTCATCTTTTGCACAAAGGACTCGTCAAGGTAATGATGTGTGCTTTCGTCATAAGGTGTATGAAAGCTGATGATGTCAGCTTTGTCTTGAATGTTTTCTAGGGATGATTCTATGGCGCAGTCGTCTGAGATGTTTGACTCTAAGCTATGGGCTAAAACCTCACAATCAAATCCTGAAAGACACTTTGCAAAGGCTTTTCCCATATTCCCATAACCGATAATACCGATGGTTTTACCTGAGAGTTCGAGGCCTCTGTTCGCTTCTCTCTTCCACTGACCCGAACGAATTTCTTGATCTGCAAGTGTAAGACGATTGAAAAGGGATAAAATCATTCCCAATGAATGCTCTCCGACAGCTTGTCGATTTCCCTCGGGAGCTGAAAACAAGTGGATGCCTCTTTTTTCAGCGGCCGCTAGATCAATATTTTCTAGCCCTGCACCTGATCGAGCAATAAATTTTAAATGGCTTCCAGCATTTAAAAATTCGTCATCTACTTTTATTCTTGAACGAATGATAAGCCCTTCAAAATGAGGTAGTCTTTTCATGATTTCTTCTCGATTTGAGTTGTAATCATGTACGCATGTGAATCCCATAATTTTGAGGCGCTCTTCAAGAATAGGGTGAACGCTGTCAATAAATAATACCTTCATATGTCGTTTTTTTAATCCAGCTAGTGAATAATATTAGATTTAGAAGACGGTAAATGACTTAAAGATCTAAAAAGAGTTTGCCGATCATGAAGTAGATAAAGAGACCCAAAACATCGTTTACTGTCGTAATAAAAGGCCCTGTAGCTAAGGCGGGATCAATTTTATATCGATCTAAAATCAGGGGGACAAAAGTTCCAAAGAGTGCGGCGAAAATAATGACTGCCATCAGGGAAATACTAACCGTAAAAGAGATGGAGCTTGGGTAACCGATCATCAACGTAATCAGCATGATAAGACTTGAACAGATGAGCCCGTTCAAAAGCGCTACACCCAGCTCCTTGACTAATCGCTGACTGATGGTGTCCATCCCCAAGCTATTGCTCGCCAAACCTTGAACGATGATGGCTGCAGATTGCACACCTACATTACCGCCCATTGCCGCTATTAAAGGGATGAAGAAGGCTAATTCTATATGGCTTTGGATGTCAAATATCCCCATCACTTGGGCCCCTAAAATACCTCCGACTAATCCGATGAGAAGCCAGGGCAATCGTGCACGCGTGAGTGTTGCAATGCTGTCGGACGAATCTACTTGCTCACTAATACCTGAGGCCTTGTTGTAATCTTCCATCGCTTCTTCTTTCATCACATCAACGACATCGTCAATCGTAATACGTCCGATGAGCCGGCTAAGGTCATCGACCACAGGAAGAACAACCAGGTCGTATTTATCCATAATGTTGGCCACTTCTTCATCATCAAAATTGGCTTTTACAGAAATTACTTTTTCGTTGTAAACCTTTTTGATGAGATTTTTTTCTGGCGTGATTAGGAGCTTTTTTAGTGATAGAGTCCCAAGTAAAACATCGTGATCATCTACAACATAAATGGCATAAACTTTATCGACTTCTTCGGCTTGTTTACGCATCTCTCGAACACATCGGAGTACAGACCATTTTTCATTCACCCGAATCAATTCTTTTGCCATCAAACCTCCAGCAGTATTCTCCGGATAACCTAAAAGATCAACAATGTCACTGGCATGATCAATGTCTTCAATGTGTGATAGGACTTCTACCTTTTTTTGAGAAGGTAAGTCGGCAATAATATCAGCTGCATCATCTGAATCTAAATTTTCGATGAGGTCTTCGGCAATTTTTTGCGAGGATAAATCTTCTAAAAGGGTTTCTCGACTCTCTTCATCGAGCTCTACTAAGATTTCAGCAGAGTCCTCGTCTTCAAAAAGTTCAAACAAAACCTTTCCGGAAGCATCATCGAGTTCATCAATCAATTCGGCGATGTCTACATTGTGTAATTCCGACAACTCTTTTTTTACTTGCTGGTATTCTTGGCGATCGAGTTTTTCGGTAATTTCACGGAGAAATTTCTTTGTTAATTCAAACTTCATGGCTGTATGCTTTCAAGCTGGTTTGTAAGGTACACAAAATCTTCAACAGACAACCTTTCAGCTCGAAGGCTCAGTAACGAGTCTTCGAAACCACTTTTCCCGATAAGAGGTTTAAGTGAATTCTTTAGTGTTTTTCTGCGTTGACTGAAGGATTGTTTTACGACCTGTTTGAAGAATTTTTCATTACATTCAAGTTTCTTGTTGTGGTTTCTTCTCAATCGAATGACACCAGATTTTACCTTCGGTGGTGGGTCAAAGACATTTTCATGAACGGTAAAAAGGTATTCGATGTCGTAGTAGGCTTGAAGTAAAACAGAGATGATTCCGTATTTTTTATTACCAGGACCACTGGCTATTCGCTCGGCCACTTCTTTTTGGAACATCCCTACGATTTCAGGAATTTGATCCTTATGATCTAAGGCTTTAAAGAGAATTTGCGATGAGATGTTGTAAGGGAAGTTTCCTATCAGCGCGAAATCTTCTGATGTTATGTTTTTTAAATCAAGACGTAAAAAGTCGGCAGCGTGTATCCTTTGGCTTAGATCGGGATATTTGGCCTGAAGGTATAAGACAGATTCAGCATCCAGCTCAATGACATGTGTTTTGAAGTCTTTCGGTAAAAGGAATTGTGTTAAAACGCCCATTCCTGGACCGACTTCTATGACATTTTCATAGCCCGAACCACTCAGACCATCAACGATGGCTCTGGCTATGGAAAGGTCTTTTAGAAAATGTTGACCTAGATGTTTTTTTGCGCGAACTTTTTTCATTTAAATTCTTGTATGACCTCTAACAAGGTACGGAACGCAACAAACTTACCTCGATACCTTTTTTCGTATTCACTTTTTAACTCTGGAGCAAATTTTATTTGGTATTCATCCAGCTTGCTTTTGCTTTCGCAGATGTATTGTACGGAATAAGTAACACCGCCCATTTCCTCCTCAACCAATACTTTGGACATCTTTGCCTCCAAAAACATATTGGTTTTCATCACTTCGGGAATGTGGGTTTCTCTCATCCATTGAAGCCATTCTTGCTCAATAGACTCCTCGATATTTGCGGTAACATTGTAGATAATCATAATTATTCTCCTCTAAGTATGCGATAGCGTTTTCTGGATTCTGAAACGTAAAAACTATCTTGATGATCTGTTATAATTTCTCGATATAACTCAGATGCTAGATCGAATTTTTTGAAATGTTTTTCAAGCAGCTGTGCTTTTGCAAATTTAGCGTCATCTGCCAATATATCGTAAGAAAAGTAGGTAATTATCTGATCCAAGAGTTCACTAGCATCATTCAGTTTTCCTTGCGTTATTTTGATTTTATATTGTTTGTACAGTGCCTCATCAACCAAACTATGGCCTTGGTAGTCTATTACAATAGTGTCCAGGGTGGTGTATGCTTCATTGAGTTTGTTCTGGTAAATTAAAAGTTCTGATCTTGAGAAGATCTCCATAGTGGTTGTGGTGGTATCTAAGTTCAGATTGTCTTGTATCAAGAGGGACAATTCCATTGCATTATTAGCAATCAGTTTTGACGTCGATTTTTTAAGTACGTCTAATTGTGCTTGTGCCCACTCAAAATCACCTTGGTAGTATGAGATTTTAGCTCTTCTGAACTTTGCTTCATGTCCTAAGACGTCATTCTTATAGGCTTTTATGACTTGAGAATAGGACAAGATGGCATCCCATATTTCATTTTTCAGTAATTGGATGTCGGCCTGAAGTAATTTGCATAGCGCCAGATCTTCGGTGCGTGCGGAGGCAATCAACTGGATGTCATTGAGGGTCTTCGACGCTTGATCAATATGGTGCAGCCTGAACGCTTGAATCTCTGCTAAATCTCGAACAAGAAGCAGTGTTTGGCTCGTTTTTCCGAGTTCTTTGAGCAGCTTAGTGTAGTTTTCTTCGAGGTCCAACCAATCGTCTCTGGTAATGTTCGTGCCGCTTTCCAACATGTCTTTTTTAACCTTGACAGCAGCCAATTGAGCGTCAAGGTAATAGGTGGATTCAGCACCTATTTTTATGATGTAATCGTAACACTTACCCGCAATATCAAAAGCTTTATTTTTTTTGCAAATTGCTGCTAAATCATAGATTTTTTTTTGGTTTAGATCAAACCTTTGATCCATGGATTTTTCTTGATCAAAAGCACCTTCGAAATTTTTCTCTTGAATAAACAGCCAAATAAGTAGTTCGTTTACACTGGATTCATTCGACGTTTGCACTTTTTCGATTAGCACCTGTTTCAAGAGGAGGTTGTTTTCATTTTCTCGGTCTTTACTGATGGTTCTACCCATGATGTTTTTCACATTTTGAATGTAGCCCCTGTTGTTTACGACCAGTTCAATGTATGTCTCATACATCATCTTTAAATCGTTCAGCTGTCCGTAAATTCGAGCTAACGGATATCGGTATGTATTTTTTGATGGATCTTGTAATCCAATTTCGTAGGACTTTATTGCGAGTTCTAGATGGTTGTATTTGGTGAATTTTTTAGCGACGATACTCACGTATTGTTTGTTTGCATTTAGTCTTTCAAGGACTTCATCAAAGATTTTCGTCGCTTTCTTTTCTTCACCTGTTAGTGAATAGATATGACCAAAGTCGATACTTACTGTGATGTTATTTGCATACCTCTTGCTGTGTTTTTTTATCAACTTTTCGGCTGCTTTCATCTGATCAAGTGCAATGAAACAATCCAGAAGTTTCTGGTAATAGTTGGTCGATTTGTATTTCTTGTAAAGGTTGCTGTAAATTTCGCTTGACTTCAGGTAGTTTCCTGAGCTGAACAATTGGTTTGCCAATTGAACATCACTATTGGTTTGCCCCAACAGACTTGTTGATATGGCAAGCCACAGGAAGAGGAGGGATATTTTATTTTTTAGCAGAACCTTCATGTCGACTGTCAATGGCATCTAATTGCGTGAGTACTCTCTGTAATTTGATTTCTAATGAATCAAGAGTGTTTGTGTTGTTAGTGTACGCTGCGTTGAGATTAGCTGATAAGTTTTTTAGTTCAGCCAGTATTTTTTGTTCGTCCGTGAAATACACTCCAAACTGTTTTTTGTTAAGATGCCTATGAATCAGGTCTTCTCTCAATGCATGTATCTGTTGTTTGGAGTACGTGTAAACTTCACCAATCGAATCTAGTTGAGTGTTCAATTGATTTAGGTTACGGTATATTTTTTGGTAGGCCAATTTGTCGTGATGCAACCATTGTTTTTGAAAATGAGTTAGATTCTCACTTTCAAACAAATGTATTCTGTCTTTTGATTTTTTTATACAGTTTAGAACTTTGTTGCGACTGACGGTGTCTAATAGTATTTCTTGATCCGTAAGCAAAGCGTCTAGAAGCAGCGTGTTTTTTAACTCATCATTGATGTTTATCTCTCTACATGAGGAAAGGAGAATGGTGACAACTGATATGTATAAAAAATATTTAATCATGACAATAAACCGGAGGTTTTGCTCTGGTTAAGTTATTCGATTTTATCGAATCCGCAATACGGAATCAAAACCTCAGGAATACGAATACCGTTGGCATCTTGATAATTTTCAATGATGGCTGCTAGGACTCTAGGCAGGGCTAGAGATGAACCATTTAAACTATGACATAGTTTGATTTTTTTGTCATCGTCTCTGTAGCGTAATTTAAGTCTATTGGTCTGGTAACTTTCAAAATTTGAAACGGAACTTACCTCAAGCCATTTGTCTTGTGCTGTGGAATAAACCTCGAAATCATATGTTAATGAAGAGGTAAAGCTGATGTCTCCCCCACACAATTGAAGAATTCTGAAAGGCAATTTCAGTTCTCGAAGAATGCCAGCAACATGATCAACCATGCTGTCTAACGTTTTGTACGACTCTTCTGGATGTTGTATTTGGACAATTTCAATTTTGTCGAACTGATGCAACCTATTTAAACCTCTTACATCTTTCCCGTAGGAGCCAGCTTCGCGTCTAAAACAAGGTGTGTAAGCGGTACATTTTACAGGCAAATCTTCTTTTTTTAAGATGACATCTCTGAAAATATTTGTAACCGGTACTTCAGCTGTTGGAATTAAATATAAATTATCTTCTGTAACATGGTACATCTGCCCTTCTTTGTCTGGTAATTGTCCAGTTCCAAAACCAGAAGCCTCATTCACTAAATGAGGGGGCATAACTTCTTCGTATCCAGCCTCAATATTCTTGTCGAGGAAATAGTTGATTAATGCTCGTTGCAACTTTGCTCCTTTACCGCGATAAACTGGGAATCCTGCCCCAGTAATTTTTACACCCAATTCGAAGTCAATGATGTTTTTTTCAGCGACGAGTTCCCAGTGTGGTTTTGCATGATCACCTAAATTCGGGATTTCCCCCTCTTGACTTATGACCTTATTGTCTTCTTCTGATTTCCCTTTAGGCACAGATTCATGAGGGATATTTGGAATTTGAACAAGCTTGTCATGAAGCATCTTTTGAGTTTCAGAGAGCAGTTGACTGAGTTGTTTTGATCGATCTTTTAACTCGGCTGTTTGTGCTTTTTTAGCATTAGCTTCTTCAGTATTCCCAGATTTGTAGAGGATGCCAATTTCTTTCGAAAGCTTATTCGAATTTGCTAGCGTATCATCATGCTCTGCTTGGGTCTGTCGTCTTTTTTCGTCCAATGAAATGAGTGCATCAATGATGTCTCTGGCATCGAAATTTTTTACCGCTAATTTTGCAACGACTTCGTTCTTGTGCGCTCTGATGTAAGCAACTTGTAACATATTCTCTATACTTTAGGGAAACAAAAGTAAGGTATTACAAGGAAATTGCTTCCCAGCACCATAGAAACTTTATTATTTGATTTGTTTATCTTTTGTGTTAAAAAAAGTAACTGGCTATAAATGACAGGCGACCCTCTGTGATTTTTCTCTCTTTTTTAACTCTTGAGTACATCAGTTTTCCATTCCAGATTAAAGCCATAAGAAAGTAGACGATTTCAAAAACGCCGTAGCTAGGGAACGGGATGAGTAATAGGGAGCTGAGCAACATGCCTGAGCCTATAATCATTGAAAACATTCCTTGTCGAATGTATTTTCTTGATTTAAGTGCTCCAAAGCAAAATATGAATAAATTGTATGCTAAAAAGAAGCCAATTGCTGAAACCCGGTGTATGATGGTCTTATCCATCGGAAATAAGGCCGTGATGATTAAAGATATAACAGAGATAATCAGCAAAGTATCCAAAGCTTTTCTTGCTCGGATTTTTGAGAATAATTTCAAAGTAGCTTTTTGTGCATTTAGATAGATGCCAAATGCAATGATGATTAAAGAGGCATTCCAATACCAAGCTGTTATTTCAGCGACCCCAAAGTAAGATAAGGGTTTCGTTATTGGATTGAAATCTGGAATCATGTACCAGCACAATAAGGGTGACACAATACCTAGGATGAGAGAAAAAATCAAATAAAATTTTCTCCAAAAACGTGCTTTAGTGATGCTCATTATTAAATAGATTAAATTAATATTACATTGGTGCCAGAGGGAGCCTGAGCTGTTCTGACGAGGGGTGACTCTAATTACTTACATTAAGTTTGAAGCCTACGCCTCTAATATTTTCTATATATATATTTTCGTCTTCTTTTAAGTATTTTCTCAATCGAGAGATAAAGACGTCTAAGCTTCTGCCCAAAAAATAATCATTTTTCCCCCATAAATTTAATAAAATATTTTCACGTTTAATAATTGTATTTTCTTTTTGTGACAGTAGGGACAAAAGTTTTGTTTCTTTCAGAGTCAGTTGCTTTACACTTTTTCCAAAGCTCAATTTTTGTTCTCGAACGTCGAGTTTGTATGAACCGATAAAGTAAAAGTCGTTAATCTCTTTTCGAACATCTTTTCGTTTTAAAAAGATTTCTATTTTGAGACTAAGCTCTTCCATGTTAAAAGGTTTCGTCATGTAATCATCACCTCCAAGCTTCAATCCTTCTAGCTTGTCTTCTTGCATCGATCGAGCTGTCAAGAAAAGTATAGGAATCTGTGTGTTTTCCAGTCTAATTTTTTTGGCCAGTTCAAAACCATCAATTTCAGGAAGCATAACGTCAAAAATACAGAGGTCAAAAATCGAGGTTTTGAAAACTTCATAGGCTGTTTTTCCATTATCACAGAATACAACCTCATATCCTCTTTTTTCAAGTTGGTCACGAGTTACAAAACTTAAACTTGCATCATCTTCTACATACAATACTTTGGCCATTGTCACTTTTTTATTTTGAAAATTATTCTGGTTCCTTTTCCTAAGGTGCTTTGAATTTCCCAATGCCATTGATGAGCTTTACAGACCTGGTTTACATAATACAATCCTAATCCGAAGCCTTTTACATTATGAACTTTACCTGTTGGAACTCTAAAAAACTTATTCTTAACTTCAGAAAGGTGTTCTTTTGCGATACCGATTCCATTGTCTGAGATTGTAAGCTCTAAACACCCATTCTTTTCGCTAGTTTCAACCTCAATTTTAGGCTGGGCTTTGGAATATTTAATAGCGTTATCGATGAGGTTGTAAATGATGTTGGTTAGGTGAAGTTTGTCACAGAGGATCAAATCATTTTCGGCGATTAGGTTTGTTTTGAGACTTCCTTGATGTTTGGATAATTTAATTTCAACACTGCTAATTATAGAGTTTATAGTCTCATGAAGGCTTATGTGCTCTTTGTTTAGCTCAACATCTGCTCTTTCTATTTCGGTAATTTGAAGCATTTTTTCAACCTGTCTGTTGAGTCGTTCATTCTGCTCCTTGATGATTTGAGAATAGTTGACTAAGTCTTTTTTATCTTTAACGACCTCATCTTCAAGCAAAGCGTCAGACGCTATAAGAATGGTTGAAATAGGTGTTTTAAATTCGTGAGTCATATTGTTTATAAACTCTTTTTGGAGTTCCGATAGACGCTTTTGACGAAGGATGATGCTTAGCGCATAAACGAAAAAAATAACGGTTAGAAAAAGTAAGCCAGAAAAAAAGATCCACAAGCGATTACCAGCCATCAAGTAAGAGGTCTGGTTGGGGAAGTTTACACCAAAATAATAGATAAAATCGTTGTATTTTGGGAGTTCTCCAGCACGTATTTTAGTTTTATTTTCTTGAAATGAAACATACTCTCCGTAGACCATTTTTTCACTCGAACAGTCATAGATAGCATATTCATAGTCGGTTTGAACATTCATTTTATCAAACTCATCGCTCAAATACAGCTTTAAAATGTTTGCGTCGATTGCTTCCCGAACATTTACAATGTAGTAGTCTGATGAAATTTGTTTTACGGTGTTGGTTGCTGGGGAGTCCATTTTATTGTAGGCAGATATTCGTTCAGCAACTCTTTTTAGTGAGATAAAAACACCTTCTTGAAATTGCTTTTGCTGCAGATTCAGGGCTTGGTTAATCCAATAAATCTGCACGCTAATAACTCCCGCAATTGCGATACTTCCCAAAATGGCAATATTACGAATGGCTTTATTTTTCAATGATTTGGCTTAATTTATTGTGGTTGTTATCTGTAGTAAAAACGATTTAAGTGAATTATTTATTGTGTGTTTATTTGAAAGCGTTTAAGCCTGTGATGTCTAGCCCTGTAATCAATAGGTGAATGTCGTGAGTTCCTTCGTAGGTAACTACAGACTCCAGGTTCATCATGTGTCGCATGATTGGGTATTCTCCTGTGATTCCCATTCCTCCTAACATTTGACGAGCTTCTTTGGCAACGGTCATAGCCATGTCTACGTTATTTCTTTTCGCCATGGAGATTTGTGGTGATGTTGCTTGATTTTGATTTCGAAGTTGCCCCAGGCGGTAGGTTAATAGTTGTGCTTTTGTGATTTCAGTAATCATTTCAGCTAGTTTTTTTTGTTGCAGTTGGAAAGCTCCAATTGGTTTGTCAAATTGAATGCGTTCTTTTGCATACCGCAATGCGGTATCATAACAATCCATAGCAGCTCCTATAGCCCCCCAGGCAATGCCAAATCGTGCAGAATCTAAGCAACCCAATGGGGCTGTTAAGCCACTTTTGTTTGGCAATAGATTTTCTTTGGGAACTTTCACATTATCAAACACCAATTCGCCCGTAGCAGAAGCTCTGAGAGACCACTTATTGTGAGTCTCAGGTGTACTAAAACCTTCCATACCTCGCTCAACAATTAAGCCGTGTATTCGACCTTTTTCATTTTTTGCCCACACGATAGCTAAGTCAGCAAAAGGAGCGTTAGAGATCCACATTTTAGCTCCATTTAACACGTAGTGGTCGTCCATTTCTTTGAAGTGGGTTTCCATGTCACTTGGATTTGATCCATAATTGGGTTCCGTAAGCCCAAAGCATCCAATTTTTTCACCACTGGCTAGTTTTGGGAGGTATTTTTTTCTTTGTAATTCGTTGCCATACTTATAGATTGGATACATAACTAATGAGGATTGAACAGATGCTGTAGATCGAATCCCGGAATCACCTCTCTCAAGTTCTTGCATGATTAATCCGTAAGAGATTTGATCGAGTCCAGCACCACCATATTCTAAAGGGATGTAGGGTCCAAAAGCACCAATTGAAGCTAACTCTGGAATGATGTGTTTTGGAAATACTGCTTTTTGACAACTCTCTTCAATGATTGGAGAAATAGAACGCTTTACCCATTCGCGTGTCGCATCTCGAATCATAATATGCTCTTGAGTTAATAAGTCATCTAAATTGTAATAATCAGGTGCTTGAAATAAATCGCTCATTATAAATTATTTTAGATTGTTAAATAGGTTAGATTTATGGTCATTGTGATCTAGTACGAATTTAATGATTTGATTTTGTTTGGCGCAAAGAATCATCATTCCCTTGTGAAGTACTCCAATAATTAGTCCACCATTCGTTTTGTGACAAACAAACGCTATATTTTTGATTTATAATTGGCAATAGGTTGAGTTTTTCTAGCCTCTTTTTTTAGATTTGTTAAAAAGTATGGAATGATCGAAGTACTCAGAGAACCGTCTCAATCGAATTGGACACTACTCCTTTTTTTTGGGATTGTCGCTATTTATATTTTCTTACACAATAATGATTCACGACGCTTTGTATATTTTTTTCGATCTTTTTACAACAAGCAGTATCACATCAACTACGGCCGTTTTAATAAAATATTAGAGCCTTTTAGTATTCTTCTAACCGTATCCTCTGTATTGTCTGCGTCCTTTTTATTGAGTCTTTTTTTAGAATACGATTCAAGAGCTTCTTATTTTGCTTTTTTGTTCCTGGACGCATTGGCAATTATGGTGTCTTATTTAGGATTAAAGTGGTCAACACTTTACTTGTCCAGCATTCTGTTTAAGAAGCAGAGTTTTTTTACGGAATATAGTTTGTTGTCGGTTCAATATGCGAATCTTTTTTTTACGCCTGTTGTCGTGCTCATGATTTACATCTACCTTATTGATTTATTAACTTTCAAAGTCTTAAGTGTTTTATTGTCAATAGCTTTGCTGTTGTTAATTGCTGGTAGGGTTAAGACACTCATTCGCATTCCAATTCGATTTTCTTTGGGTTTTTTGCATATTATTTTATACATTTGCATTTTTGAAATAGCACCATTTTTATGGTTGCTAGTTGGTTTAAATTGTTGAATAGCAGCCCCAGTTTTAAGCTGCTGTATTTTGTAGAAAAATACCTAAAACGATAGAAGATTTGAAAGTAAAAACGATTCTTGTTTCTCAGCCAGAACCCAAGAGTGATGCTTCCCCATATCACGATTTGGCTCGTAAGCAAAAGGTGAATGTAGATTTCCGCCCTTTTATTCATGTCGAAGGCGTATCAGCTGCAGAAGTCAGACAGCAGAAAGTGTCATTTTCGGAACATACTGCCGTTATACTGACCAGTAGAAATGCTGTTGACCATTATTTTCGAGTATGTGAAGAGATGCGATTCGATGTGCCAACATCGATGAAGTACTTTTGTATGTCTGAAGCCATCGCATTCTACTTGCAGAAATACATTACATACAGAAAGCGCAAAATTTATTTTGGAAAGCAGATGTTTGTAGATTTGATTGATACCATCAAAAAGCATAAATCTGAAAACTTTTTATTGCCTTCTTCAGATTTACTGAAGCCGATTATCCCCAAACTGCTGGAGGATAACAAAATTAACTATACCAGAGCCATTTTGTACAATACAGTATGCAGTGATTTGTCTGACTTAGAAGATGTGTTTTATGACATTTTGGTCTTTTTCAGCCCTTCTGGTATTAAGTCTTTACTCCAAAATTTCCCTAATTTTGTGCAGAACAACACACGAATAGCAGCTTTTGGTCAAACGACGGTTAAAGCGGTCGGTGAGGCTGGCTTAAAAGTTAATATAGAAGCTCCTTCGGTGAAGGCACCTTCGATGACTATGGCTCTCGAGCAGTACATCAAGGATGCGAACAAAAAATAGATTTTAAAATTCACGATTGAAAGGGCGATTTTATCGCCCTTTTTTATTGTTTTTTTTTACATTTACAAAGCTATGCATCAAACCTTTCAAAAGACCGAAAGATTAAAGAGTAAAGTTGCCTTAGAAGAATTAATTACTGAGGGCAATTCTGCTAAAAAACATCCTTTTGTTTTGGTTTGGAAGAAGGTCGATGCGCAACAAGAGTTTCCGATTCGAATTGCTTTTTCTGTATCTAAAAAAAGATTTCCTTTAGCGGTTGATCGGAATCAGATGAAGCGTAGGATAACCGATATTTATCGAGTTAATAAAGCAGACTGGTACAATAAGCTCACAGCGCATTATGCCATTCTACTTATTTACACTTCGAATAAAAAAATGAAAACAATCGATTTGGAGCCAAAATTAAAATCGGTTTTTAAACGTTTTATAGTTGATGCTGAAAAAGTTACTTAAGCAAGTTTTTATTTTTTTGATAAAGCTCTATCAAAAAGTTATTTCGCCATGGACACCTGCTGCTTGCAGATATGCTCCAACGTGTTCTGCCTATTCGATCAAAGCGTTTGAAAAACACGGCTTGAGAAAAGGGTTTCTCTTAACAATAAAAAGGATCAGCTCATGCCACCCTTGGGGTGGAAGCGGTTATGACCCAGTGCCTTAAATATTTTGATGATGAAGACAGTATTTAAAAAATTAGCTTTTTGGTTTTGTGTTGGATTGATTTCAATTTCTTCATTTGCCTTTGTTTCTGGTTATTTTGAAGTTAGCAAGAATCTTGACATTTTCACCTCCCTATTTCGAGAAGTGAATGTCTATTACGTTGACGAAACTAAGCCTGGAGAAATGATTGAAAAGGCTATTGACTCCATGCTTAAGAGTTTGGATCCATACACAACGTATATTCCTGAGTCAGAGATTGAAGATTTCCGTTTTCAAACCACGGGTCAATATGGGGGTATTGGTGCAACGATCAGAAAACGAAACGATTATGTTATCATTTCGGAACCTTACAGAGGTTTCCCTGCGGATAAGGCGGGGCTGAAGGCAGGAGATAAATTACTCGAAATTGACGGCAAGTCCGTTAAGGGAAAATCTACACAGGACGTAAGTTCTGTCTTAAAAGGGCAACCCGGAGTTGAGGTAAATTTGCTTATTGAAAGACCCGGAACCGACAAGAAAATCCAAAAAACATTCACCCGAGAAGAGGTGAAGGTTAAGTCTATCCCCTACATGGGCATGGTTGAAGATGGTATTGCTTACGTTCGTTTGAGAAGCTTTACCAGAAATTGTTCCAAAGAAGTTAAGGATGCAATCATAGAGCTGAAAGAAGAAAATGACGTAAAGGGATTGGTTCTTGACCTCAGAAGCAACCCAGGAGGCTTGTTGAATGAGTCTGTCAATCTCTGCAACCTTTTTATTGATAAAGGCTTGGAGGTAGTTTCTACAAAAGGAAAAATTAAAGATTGGGAGAAGTCATACAAGACGAAAAAAGAACCCTTAGATAAAGAGATGCCTTTGGTCGTCCTTATCAATCAGAGTTCCGCATCGGCCTCAGAAATTGTTTCGGGTACAATGCAAGATTTAGATCGCGGTGTGATTATTGGTAAAAAAAGTTTCGGTAAAGGTTTGGTCCAACAGACTAGGAAGTTAAGTTATAATTCACAACTAAAGGTAACGGTGGCTAAATACTACACTCCAAGTGGACGATGTATACAAGCCTTGGATTATGCACACAGAAATGAGGACGGTAGTGTAGGAAAAGTACCCGACTCTCTTAAGACAGCATTTGAAACCAAAAACGGAAGGCCCGTATATGATGGTGGTGGTGTAGACCCCGATATTGTCATTGATAAAGAAGGCTATGCAGAAATATTGGGAAGCTTGGTTTCAAAACAATTGATCTTTGATTACGCGACACAATTTGTTCTTGAAAACGACACAATAGGCGCTCCGGGAATATATCAAATTGATGACGCCTTGTATGAAGATTTTGTTTCATTTTTATCCGACAAAGACTACGAGTATGAAACGAGTACAGAAAAGGAATTGGCTGATTTGATAAATCACGCTGAAGATGAGTACGCTGAGTTTAAAGATGATTTAGAGGTATTGCAGAAAAAATTATTGAGTTACAAGGAAGATGACATCCATAAATATCAATCACAGATTTCAGAGTTGATTTTGAGTGAACTAATGACTCGATATCATTACCAAGAAGGAAGCGTAGTAGCTTCTTTAGCAAACGACCCTGTGTTGAATGAGGCAATATCGGTCTTAAACGACCTGGAACGTTATGAAGGTATTTTATCGGGCTCCGGAAGTGAATAATCAGAACCTCCACTCAAGGTATTATTTTTATGCGTGTTTAAGTATCGTTGTTGGAATACTTACGCAAGACTTTTTCAAGATTCCCTCCACATTAGGATTGATAGCCATAGGTTTAACCTGGATTTTTAGTTTCTCGTTCAAAGAGAAGTTTCAGGCTTTGTTTAGCCAACCTTTGGCTATTGTCATGATGCTATTTTACCTGCTTCATTTAATCAGTATGGCATACACGGAGAATACTTCAGTAGGTTGGAATGATCTGCTTTTGAAGACATCGCTTTTTTTACTGCCTCTTTTCATCACGAGCACTTTTTTTATATCCAATCATAAACGATTTCAAGTTTTGAAAGTCTTTGCATTGTTGATGATGTTTATGGCAGCCTCGGACATTATCCTTTCATCGATTAGATACATAGAAACCAGTCGTTCAGAGGTTTTTTTCTATGTGGAATTGACACATTTTTTACCTCGACAACCGCATTATGTTTCTTGGTATTATTCCTTTGCGGTGTTCATCGCAGCACACCAGGTTTTAACAAATCAAGGAAAGAAGTTTTGGTGGCTGGCTGGCATGGTTCTTCTACTTATTTCTCTGGTACTTTTATCGAGCCGCATTTTTTATATTGCTTTTGTATTGGTTTTCACTGTAAGTACGTTCAAACTATTTAACGCAAACCTGCTCTCAAAATCTCGTTTGCGATTATTGATTCTGGGGACGAGTTTTTTTTTACTCTGCATCTTGATGATCCCCAATACGAGTTCGCGAATCATTGATGCCAAAAATGAATTTGAAAGCTTTGTGGGGGTCTCATCTAAACACACCAACCCAAGAGCTCATTTGTGGAATCACGGCATTCAACTGATTCTTAAGAAGCCAATTTTGGGTTATGGTGTAGGTGATGCACGAGGATTATTAACAAAATCTTTTGAAGGGAATAAAAGCGATTTTTTCAAAAACAATCATAATTTCCATAACCAATACTTACAATCATGGGCTGAAGTGGGAATCCTAGGAGTTTTGTTTTTGATTGTTTTGATGATGATGCCCTTTCTCCAAAAAAATCAACATCCTTTGTTTTTGATTTTTTTGGGGCTCACCCTCATTGGATTCCTAACGGAGAGTATGCTTGAAAGACAAGCAGGGGTAATATTTTTTGCATTCATGTACCCCTTACTTTCTGGTTTTAAATCTGAAGATTTGAAATAACTATTTTTGGTCTGGTAGTAACCCCCTTATTCCTTTAGAAACACCCGTTTGACTCTCTGCGAGACATTTGTGAGTATCTCGTAGGGAATGGTGTTTAGCGTATTTGCCATTTCAAGAATATGATTTTGCGAATTCCAGATGATGACTTCATCTCCTTCTTTAGCTTCCACATTGGTCAGATCAACCATACACATGTCCATGCAGACATTTCCAATAATAGCTACCTTTTTGTTCTTTATCAGAACTTGGCCTTTCCCATTACTCAAACCTCTGCTTAAGCCATCGGCATAACCGATTGGAATGATTCCAATGCGAATACTTTTATTGGCATAATAAGCTCGATTGTATCCAATACTTTCACCTTCTGGTACATGCTTAATTTGTGAAATCAAAGATTTTAGGGAACTGCAGTTTTGAAGTTTTTCACTTCCAATTCCATACAATCCAATTCCCAAGCGCACCATGTCGAATTGAGCCTCTGGATAATTGCGAATCCCTGAAGAATTTAAAATGTGTTTTAGGAATGGTGTTTTTATGTGCAATGCAATTTCTTCGCACATCAATGAAAACTCACGAATCTGAGTTTTTGTAAAGCTCATATCTTCGGGGTTTTCGCTGCTTGAAAGATGACTGAAAACAGATGCGAGTGAGAGCTCATTTTGGTTATGTAACCAGGTGCATACATCTTGAATTTCTGATTTCTCAATCCCTAACCTCCACATCCCTGTATCTAATTTGAGGTGAATGGGGTAATTTGCTAGGTTCCTTTTTTTCAATTCGGATTGCAATAAGTTCAGTTGTTTGAAGCTGTATATTTCAGGCTCTAGACAATGGTCAATGAGTTGTGTAAACTGAGACCTGTCTGGATTGAGGACCATAATTCGGGTTCTAATCCCTTTTTTTCTCAGAGCAATACCTTCATCTACATAGGCAACTGCCAAGTAATCGGCATTGTGGTATTCCAAGTGATGTGCGATTTCATAGGTTCCGTTTCCATAGGAAAAGGCTTTCACCATAACCATGACCTTGGTTTCTTTTTTAAGCAAACCCTTGAAATGATGATAGTTTTCGGAAAGCGCGTTTAGGTTAACCTCTAAAACTGTTTCGTGGTTTTTATGTTCTAAAACTTTTGCAATCTTTTCAAATTGAAACCTTCGAGCTCCTTTGAGTAAGATAGCCGATTTTTCGAGATTTAAAGTTGGAATATTCGCGATGAATTCCTCTGCATCATTGTAGCAGTAGGAGTTAGAGAATAAATTTGAATACTCTTTAAAATAGACTCCTATTCCGATGACTTGCTCAATTCCATAACTGATCAGTAGCTTTGATAATTTCGGAAATAATTTATTTTTAGGGATGCCAGTTTCGTCTAGATCTGAAAGGATGGCAATTTTTTTCGCAATTCCACTTTGTTGCTGTAAAAAATCAAGTGCAATGACTAACGAATCTAGGTCTGAGCTATACGCGTCATTAATCAGTAAGCTGTTGCCTTTTGCCTCTTTAAGTTCTAGTCGCATAGCGAGGGGTTGCAATAGATTTAGCCTGGATTGAATTTCCAAATCATCCAGATTCAATAAGAGTAGGGTGCATATAAGGTGCAAGCAGTTTTCAATGGAAGCTTCATCACGAAATGGGATGGAAAATACTTTTTCAGTATTCTCATGAGTGGTTTTGATAATGGATTGTTCAGCAGTTTGCTTGATATTTTTGACGAAAAGGAAAGCTGCAGGATCTTTTCTTGACCAAGTAATTAGAATGGGAATGTTTCCTGACGAAACGACCTCGTGTATTGTCGGATGATCTTTGCAATAAATAAGCTTTTCGGTTTCAGAAAAAAGCTTCATTTTTTCTTTGACTTTTTCCTCTAAAGAGTTAAAGTTTTCTGAATGCGCCTGTCCAATATTAGTGAAAATCCCTATTGTTGGTTGAATGATTTTCTGAAGTTTTTCCATTTCTCCTTTCTGAGAAATACCTGCTTCAAAAAGTCCGATGTCATCTCCCTTTTGAAGTCCTAAAACGGATAAACACACTCCAACTTGTGAATTGTAACTCTTCGGATTTTTACAAATTTTAAACCGTTGTTGCAGACAAGTGTTTAACCATTCTTTAAGTATCGTTTTCCCATTACTTCCCGTAATTCCTATGGTAGGAATGTCAGACTTCAATCGATGATTTTTCGCAATACTTTGAAAAGCTTGCAGCGTATCATTGACCATTAAGAAATTTGCATTTGGAAAACCTGAAGTATTGAGGGTATTGCTACTTATTAAGAAGTTTCGAGCACCTCTTTGATACAGATCACTGATAAATTCGTGCCCATCGTGATGAGGGCCATGAAGGGCTATATAAAGGTGATGATGAAAGTGTTTGGCTTTACGACTGTCAAGAACGACTTCTCGAATAATTTCGTCTTGAGAATCACCCTTAAATTGCGCTTTGCAAAAAAGAGCTAATTGTTTTATCGTATAGGAAAAGCCGGTCATCAACTATGAATTCTTTTTTAAAAAGCAAGAACGACATAGTGCCTCGTATTCTTCTTGCTCTCCTAAATGTACTAAATTTTTTGAAGCTGTAATTCGATTTGAATGAATGGCTAGGTCACCACAATCTATACAAATAGCATGAATTTTAGACACATATTCAGCAGTAGCCATTAAATGAGGTATCGGACCAAAAGGTTTGCCAAGGTAGTCCATGTCAAGGCCTGCAACGATAACTCGTATTCCCCTGTTTGCAAGTGCAGAACAAACTGCAGGAAGTTCATCGTCAAAAAATTGCGCTTCATCTATGCCTATAACATCTACGTCATTAGCCAACAGCAGAATGTTTGCGGATGAGGGAATGGGCGTAGAATTGACTTCGTTGGAATCGTGAGAGATGACTTTTTCTTCATCATATCGGGTGTCGATGGCTGGTTTGAATATTTCAACCTTTTGTTTGGCGAATTGAGCTCTTCTTAATCGACGAATTAATTCTTCAGTTTTCCCCGAAAACATAGATCCGCAAATGACTTCAACCCAGCCTTTGCTTTGTTTGTTACTATCGGGTGTTTCCAGAAACATTTGGTTTGTTTTTGTTTAAACAAATCTAATAAAATCAGTGTGTTCCATGCTATTTTTACTTAATTTGTTTGTGTAAAGTAAAGACTATGTCAAAACTATTTTTGGTCCCCACACCCATTGGTAACCTAGAAGATATTACCCTGCGTGCGATTCGAATTCTTGAGGAGTCTGATTTAATTTTGGCTGAAGACACACGAACTTCCGGAAAACTTTTGAAGCATCTTAACGTCAGCACCAACATGCAGTCTTTTCATATGCACAATGAGCATAAAGTTCTCAAGAAGATCCTTGAAAAGCTCAAAATGGGCAGTCAAATTGCCCTTATTTCGGATGCTGGTACCCCAGGAATATCCGACCCTGGGTTTTTATTGGTCAGAGCTTGCGTTGAAGAGGGTATTGGCACGGAGTGTCTGCCTGGAGCTACTGCATTAATCCCTGCATTGGTTCAATCTGGATTTCCATCGGATCGATTTATTTTTGAAGGCTTTTTACCTCCTAAAAAGGGAAGGCAGACCCGATTGAAACTGTGGGCAGAAGAATCTAAAACCATCGTCTTCTACGAATCCCCTCATAAAATTGCAAAGACCTTACTTCAACTTCAAGAGTTTGTTGGAGGAGATAGAAGAATATCTGTAAGTCGTGAGCTTTCTAAGAAATTTGAAGAAACGGTGAGAGGCACGGTCAATGAATTGATTGTTCATTTTAGTGAAAAACCTCCCAAAGGGGAGTTTGTGGTTGTTTTAGAGGGCAAGAGTTAACGGTTTAATACTGCGTATTTAGTTTATCATGAAGTCATCTAAAACATGGAATCTTAAGGAAAAGGCAAACACTCAAAAGGTGTTTCACCTTAGCAAAACTTTGGGTGTTTCGAAATCAATATGCGCGCTCTTGGTTCGTAGGGGTATTGATACTTTTGACCAAGCAAAAACATTTTTTCGACCTCAATTATCGATGTTACATGATCCCTTCTTAATGAGGGATATGGATAAAGCAGTAGCGCGTCTTGTGTCCGCTATTTCTGGTAATGAACGTATCTGTGTTTATGGTGATTATGATGTTGATGGTACAACATCGGTGAGTATGATGTATCGCTTCCTTAAGAGTCAGTCTGCAGTATGTGATTACTACATTCCCGATAGAGATGGGGAGGGTTATGGGCTCTCCTTCAAAGGAATTGAATCGGCTTTTGATAAAGGAGCTACTTTAATGATTACTCTCGATTGCGGTATTAAAGCAGTAGAAAAAATTGCTTATGCCCAGTCAAAGGGAATCGATGTAATTGTATGCGATCATCACCGTCCGGGTGAAGTTTTACCTCCAGCTTATGCAGTTTTGGACCCTAAAAGAAACGATTGTGATTATCCGTTTAAGGAATTATGTGGCTGTGGAGTAGGTTTTAAGTTGTTACAAGCATACTTGAAATGCAAAGCTATGGATGATTCGATTGCCTTCGAATATTTAGATTTAGTGTCCGTTGCCATTGGTGCAGATATTGTGCCGATTGTCGGAGAAAATAGAGTTTTAGCGTTCTATGGATTGAAACTTTTAAATGAAAAACCCCGTACAGGAATGAAGGCCTTGATGAGGGAGCACAAACGATTCGGAGCCATGACGATTACGGATGTAGTTTTTACTATCGCCCCTCGTATTAATGCTGCTGGTAGAATGAAACATGCCCATAATGCCGTGCGCTTGTTGATTGAGGAAGACGAAGCTCTAGCCTTAAAGGTGGCAAATGAAATTGAGTTATTCAATACCGACAGAAGAGCTCATGATCAAAGAATTGCCGCTGAAGCACTTTTACAAATACAAACAAACGAGGAGCAGGATAGAGCTGCCACCGTTGTCTATCACCCGGAATGGCACAAGGGCGTGATTGGGATTGTCGCTTCAAGATTGATAGAGACTTACTACCGTCCCACCGTAGTTTTTACGAAAAGCAATGGTTCACTGACTGCCTCGGTTCGATCGGTAAAGGGCTTTGATGTTTACAGAGCTTTGGAGGCTTGCGAAGTGTATATCGAACAGTTTGGAGGGCACAAATATGCAGCAGGATTGACGATCAAGGAAGATCGTTATACAGACTTTAAAAATGCATTTGAAAAAGTTGTCTCGGAAACCATGTCTGAGGAAGACAAGGTAGAAGTTTTAGACGTAGATGACGAGCTTCAATTTTCGGACATCACGATGGGGTTTTTCAATATATTGAAACAATTTGAGCCTTTTGGTCCAGGAAATATGGCGCCTTTATTTGTCACAAAAAGAGTCACGGATCGAGGGAATTCAAAGTCTGTAGGCGTAGACTTCCAACACCTCAAACTGCATCTGTGTAGTGAAAAAGAAAGCCGTTCAGAAATGAATGGGATTGCTTTTAATATGGGAGCTTTTGCCTCGTATGTAAGCAAAGGACTTTCTTTCGATATCTGTTACGCCCTTACAGAGAATGAATGGAAAGGAAACGTGAGTATTCAGTTGAGTGTAAAAGATATCAAGGTATTGTAATTTTCATTTGGCTATCGAAGGGGCTACACAAAGCATCAAAATTCATTTTTTCTTCAATAATACCCAGGCTTAACAGGCGATCTTGAACAAGATCGATGATTTCAGGCTCAATGATTCCATCATATGCCCATTGCGTTTCTTGAAACCAAATGGCTACATCTTCTTTTTTCAATTCGTAACGGTTTGCAATTTCATCAATGGATTCTTGGTTTGCTTTAACCTCTGTGCAAGCCTCGTTAACGGTGTTTAGGATCTGTTCAATTTCGATGGAGTGAGTGCGTAATAAATCCTCACGTACAGCGACGACAAAGCTAGGCCATGGAGTTGGGCACTCACCTATGATTCGGAATTCACCGTTGTCAACAAACGGTTTGGTGGTAAACTTTTCCCACAGAAAATAGTCTGCTTTCTCATCAGCTAAAAATTTCCGACCCCCATGAAGGTTTTTTACAACTTCAAATTTTTGTTGGGTCAAATCCCAATCGTGGTTATCCGCATTTACATAGGCCATCAGATGAGACCCAGAGCCGTACCTAGAGATCGCTGCTCGGCTATCTTTAAGATCATTGATGCTTTTGAATGCTGAATCAGCAGTAACATGAACGCCCCAACGAAGAGGTGATTTGACATAAAACTGTACGATTTTACTCTGATTTCCGTGGTGAATGTCGGCAATGATTCCTTCAGTCAGCAAGATGGCAATGTCAAGCGATCCTTCGCGTAATGCTTTGGTCATAGCTCCAGTACCTCCTCCATAATCTTTCCAGGTTACATCGATAGCATGCGTTGCAAAACGATTTTTTTCGATGGCTTTTTTCCAGGGGAGGTTAAAGTGTTCCGGAACGCCGCCAACCTTAAACTCTGTGTGTTTGGGCATTGTAACGTTCTAATTTAGCGTAAAGGTATTGTAAATAATTAGGATGAATATCCTGAGATTGAATTAAAGCGTTTGTGCAACACTTAACACTCTCGACCTAACTCCTTATCTATAAACTTAGAGAGTTCATTTAGTTTTTGAAAATCACTCATGAAATTGTTCCGATCCTCTTCGGGAACATTGCTGTTTTTCATTTTTTGTAGCATATAATCAATTTTAATCTTGACTTGCTTTGACTTAAATCGAATGACCGCTTCCACGACAATTTCCTTGAGTTTGTCGGTTTCTGTAGGAACAATAATCTCTTTTTTTGCCCAATCACTCAGTTGATATTTGTCACTCAACAACTCAGATACAGCTTGAGTGATGTCAGGATTGTGATGATTTACGAAGAACTTTTGATTTGGAATATCTTTGCGATCTTGAATGAAATTTGTGATTTCCTCGTATACTTTTCGATAAATCGGATGGGTAAATTCAATACCATCTTCATTCAGCTCTGATAAGATGAATTCTGTGGTGCTGATGTTTGTTTCCTCAGTCTCTTCAGCATCATTTAAATATTCAAAACGTAACGAATACGTTCCATAAATGACCAACAAGCGGATCAATGTTGATTCCTCCAGATTTGCACTTAACATTAAAGGTTTTACACCCTGTTTAGGACTACGAACAACTTGCATTGGTTTTGCGTCGGGCAAAGATTTACCCGACCGCGATTGTTCTATACTGGTAAAAACAACTTGTTCTTCAATACCAAGGATTTTTGAAGAGGTTTGAGCGTATACAGTTCGAGCAATATGATCAGGGATGAGTGCAATGGTTGCTGCTACATCCTTAATGAGTTCTGCTCGTTTGATGGGATCCTCTTTTGCCTCATCCAACAACAAGGAACATTTAAACTCTATAAAGTCTTTGGCTTGATTTTCGATATAGTCTTCCAAAACCTCAGAGCTTACCTTTTTTGCATAGGAGTCTGGGTCCTCACCGTCTGGGAATGTGACTATTTTTACATTAAGTCCTGCCTCTAAAATGAGATTAACTCCCCGAAGAGCTGCTTTGAGTCCCGCAGCATCACCGTCAAAGAGAAGCGTGATGTTGTTGGTGAATCTTTTTACGAGCTTTATTTGATCTATGGTGAGTGAGGTACCTGATGAGGCCACTACATTTTCCATTCCAGCTTGGTGCATTGAAATGACATCCGTATATCCCTCAACCAACAAACACCGGTTCCTTTTTACAATACTATTTTTGGCATAGTACATACCATAAAGGACCTTACTTTTGTGGTATATCTCACTTTCTGGGGAGTTTAAATATTTGGCAGCTTTAACGTTGTTTTTTAAGATTCTTCCGCCAAATCCCAAAACACGACCCGACAAGGAGCGAATAGGGAACATAACACGACCGTGAAAACGATCGTAGTTTCTTGATTCTTTGGGAATGGTAAGACCTGTTTTATCGAGAAACTCAATTTTATAACCCTCCTTAAGGGCATAGGTACTAAAAGCATCACTTTTTTCGGGATTGTAGCCCAACTGAAACTTTTTGAGGGTCTCTTCTCTGAAGCCTCTTTCTTTGAAATAACTCAAGCCAATCGCCCGGCCTTCATCACTATTGAAAAGCTGATCTTGGAAGTAGTCATTCGCGGAATTGCTAACGATGAACATACTCTCTCTGTCGTTTGCCGCCTCCTCTTGTTCGGGTGTACGAACCGTTTCTTCAATGAAAATGTTGTACTTATTAGCAAGATATTTTAACGCCTCAGGATACGTGAAATGCTCATGATCCATCACGAAGTTCACAGAGTTACCCCCTTTTCCACAACCAAAACACTTGTAGATGCCTTTGGCAGGAGATACTGTAAATGAAGGTGTTTTTTCGTCGTGAAAAGGACAATTACCTAACAGGTTCACCCCGCGTTTTTTGAGCTGTACAAAATCACCAACGACCTCGTCTATTCGGGCGGTTTCAAAAATAACGTCTATGGTTTCCTTTGGAATCAATGGTGTGAATTTAGAGAGCTAAAATACTAAAATTAGTTGTTGGTTGATCCTACATTTAAAATCCTGTCACTTCATTCAAAATTTTAATTCGACATGCTCTTTTGTATTTGCTAATCCTTTACCCTAACCACTGCAAAAATCTATTGCACCATTCACTTGTTTATCACGACTCATTTATCGTAAAAAACCTATCTTTGCCCATCTCAAAAAAAGGCCTCCTAAGGTCTTGTAAATTTGCAGATTAGGAATTATGGCAGAGTACAATTTTAAGAGTATAGAAGACAAGTGGCGTAAGCGATGGTCAGAAGAAAAAACGTTTCAGGTAGAAGCGAATTCTGATAAGCCTAAATATTATGTTTTGGATATGTTTCCCTATCCATCTGGAGCAGGATTGCATGTGGGCCATCCTTTAGGTTATATTGCATCGGATATTTATGCACGGTACAAACGTTTGAAAGGTTTTAACGTGTTGCACCCAATGGGTTATGATTCCTTTGGTTTGCCAGCCGAGCAATATGCCATACAAACAGGCCAACATCCTGCGATTACAACAGAACAAAATATCGCTCGATACCGTGAGCAAATGGATAAGATTGGTTTTTCATTTGATTGGGATCGGGAAGTGCGAACTTCTGAGCCGAATTATTACAAATGGACCCAGTGGATTTTTAAACAAGTTTTCAACTCTTGGTATTGCAAAGATGAAGATCAAGCAAAGCCTATTGAGACTTTAATTCAGCATTTTGAGCAAGAAGGAAATACTTCTGTAAAAGCCGAATGCGATGACGTAGCGGTTTTTACCGCTTTGGAGTGGAACGCAAAAACAACGAAAGAAAAAGAAGAAATTCTGTTGGCCTACCGAATGGCTTTTCGCTCGGAAACAATGGTCAATTGGTGTTCTGAACTGGGAACTGTTCTTGCAAATGATGAGGTTAAGGACGGCTTGTCTGAGCGAGGAGGTTATCCCGTCGTTCAAAAAAGAATGATGCAATGGTCCATGAGAATTACGGCTTATGCTCAACGTCTATTGGATGGCTTAGACACTGTAGATTGGACTGATGCTATTCGAGAACAGCAAAGAAATTGGATCGGTCGATCTGAGGGTGCTTCCATCCGATTTGAATTGGAAAGTGAAGCGCTTTCTGAGGATGAAGATCTTGAAATAGAAGTTTTTACCACGCGCCCCGACACCATTTTTGGAGTGTCTTACCTGACTTTAGCGCCCGAACATGAATACGTGTCTCGAATTACCACTGACGCATGCAGTTCGGCAGTACAAGAGTACATCGATCAAACGAAAAAGCGTTCTGAGCGCGACCGGATGTCGGACGTGAAAACTGTTTCTGGACAATTTACCGGAGCCTATGTCAAGAACCCTTTTACAGGAGCTAAAATTCCTGTTTGGATTGGTGATTATGTTTTGGCAAGTTATGGAACGGGTGCGGTAATGGCTGTGCCAGCTCATGACACGCGCGATTTTGCTTTTGCAAAGCACTTTGATTTGCCTTTGATTCAAGTGATCTCCGGCGGTAATTTGCCACATGAATCGCATGATGGTAAAGTAGGAACCATTTTGAACTCTGATTTTCTTGATGGTTTGGAGATAAAAGAAGCCACCAGAGTAATTATTGAGAAGATCGAAGAAAAGGGGGTTGGCTATGGAAAAATCCAATATCGAATTCGCGATGCCATTTTTTCACGTCAGAGGTATTGGGGAGAACCCTTTCCAATTTATTTTGAAGATGGATTGCCAAAAGCTATGGTGGATTCAGATCTTCCATTGACCCTCCCGGATGTGGAAAAATACTTACCCACCGAAGATGGTGAACCTCCATTGGCACGAGCAGAAAAGTGGGAGACTTCCGAAGGGAACGCGATAGAAACGAACACCATGCCCGGATGGGCGGGTTCTTCTTGGTACTTCTTGCGTTATATGGATGCGACCAACGATGGCGCATTTGTATCCAAAGAAGCCGAATCATACTGGAGAAACGTAGATTTATATATTGGAGGTTCTGAGCACGCAACGGGGCACTTATTGTATGCTCGTTTTTGGATGAAATTCCTCTTTGATAGAGGGTTTGTTTCAGAGCAAGAGCCTTTCAAAAAAATGATCAATCAGGGAATGATTTTAGGTCGTTCGAACTTTGTCTACCGAATTAAGGATACCAATACATTTGTTTCATACGGTCTCAAGGATCAGTATGATACTTCGGCGATACATGCTGACGTAAACATGGTGGAGAACGATGTTTTGGATACAGAAGCTTTCAAAGCTTGGCGTTCTGATTTTGCCAATGCCGAATTCATTCTTGAGGATAGCGTTTATAAATGTGGGGCAGAGGTAGAGAAGATGTCCAAGTCAAAGTTTAATGTGGTTAGCCCGGATTTAATTGTAGAAAATTACGGTGCAGACACCTTAAGAATGTATGAGATGTTCTTGGGTCCGTTAGAACAGTTTAAGCCATGGAACACCAACGGAATTTCGGGCGTAAATAACTTCCTGCGTAAGCTATGGCGGCTATTTCATGACGCCGACGGAAATTTTTCCGTTTCTGACGGTACGCCCTCAAAAGATGCATTGAAAATACTTCATAAAACCATCAATAAGGTTGCTGAGGATATTGAAAATTTTTCTTTCAACACCACCGTAAGTACCTTTATGGTTTGCGTTAATGAGCTAACTGCACAAAAGTGCAACAATCGATCTGTTTTGGAACCGTTGGTAATTTTAATTTCATCCTATGCGCCTCACATTGCCGAAGAGTTATGGGAGCAGTTAGGACATACGGATGGTGTTACATATCAAGATTTTCCGGCTTTTGATGCATCCTATTTGGTAGAGAGCTCGCACATGTATCCGGTTTCTTTTAATGGGAAGATGCGTTTCAAGGTTGAGTATGCTTTAGATATGGATAAATCTGAGATAGAAAAACAAATCTTAGTGCACGAAAAAGCCGTTCATTATTTAGCCGGTAAGACACCCAAAAAGGTCATTGTCGTCCCTAAGAAAATCATCAATATTGTAGTTTAAAAATCTAAGAAGATTGTTTGTTCTACGAATGCAGAGTCCTCTCACAATGTGGGGGGACTTTTTCATTTTAGTAATTATTTGAAGCTCAAGCGATATTTAAGCCCAGTCTCTAGGGTTCATTAGGACATTTATCAACTTAGCTTCTTCGGAACCTTTTTCTGTTTTGAAATCGTAATCCCACCTTACGGTTGCGGGTAGGCTCATTAAAATAGATTCTGTTCTTCCTTTGGTTTTAATGCCAAAATGGGTTCCTCTATCGTGAAGTAGATTAAACTCTACATAGCGACCCCGTCGGATCTCTTGCCAATATTTTTGCTCTTCGGTGAACGTTTCCTCTTTGTGTTTTTCAACGATAGGAACGTAAGCCTCCACAAAGCAGTTTCCTGCATCCAATTGGAAGGCTAAAAGCTTTTCCCAGCTCATGTTTTCATCTTCTTGCATGTAGTCGTAGAAGATGCCCCCAACACCTCTAGTTTCATCTCTGTGGCTGTTGAAGAAGTATGTATCGCAGGCTTTTTTGAATTCTGGATAATAATTGGAGTGATGTTTATCACACATACTTTTCATTATTTGATGGAAGTGCTCAGCATCTTCATCAACCAAATAATAAGGTGTGAGGTCTGAACCACCACCAAACCATTGTTTCACAATATTACCTTCGCGATCATACATTTCAAAATAGCGCCAGTTGGCATGTACAGTGGGCACCATTGGACTTCCCGGATGAATCACTAAAGAGAGTCCGCAAGCATAGAAACTGGCTTCACTTACGTCAAATTTTTTTTTAAATAGATCCGGAAGTTCACCGTGAACAATGGAGGTGTTTACCCCCCCTTTTTCGAAGACATTTCCCTTGGTAATAACGCGTGTTTTTCCACCACCACCACCGGGTCTTTCCCAAGCATCTTCAATAAATTTAGCCTTACCGTCTACTTCTTCCAAGGCATGGCAAATGCTATTTTGCAAATCGAAAAGATGTTTTGTGAATGTCTCCTTAATATTCATTTAGCTGTAGTTTTTAACTGCATTTATGAATGCCCTAGCATGATCCACGGGTACGTCTGGTAAAATGCCGTGTCCAAGGTTTACAATGTATCGATCTTTGCCAAATTGATCAATCATTTCTTTGGTCCATTGTTCAATCTTAGGGATTGGAGCATACAATCTAGAAGGATCAAAATTCCCTTGAATGGTTACGTCGTTACCCAAAACTTTTCGTGCCATTTCAGGTGTCACGGCCCAGTCGATACCAATGCCGTTGGCGCCGGTGGCTTTTAATTCTTCTAAAGCATACCACGAACCCTTGGCGAATAAAATATTAGGGACCGTGCATTCTGCAACAATCTGTTTTAAATAAGGGTAAGCGAATTCCATAAAGTCATCTGGGCTCAATAAACCTGCCCAAGAATCAAACAATTGAAACGCCTGAGCACCTGCCTTAATTTGGGCCTTCATGTAGGCTATGGTCGTATCGGTTATTTTTTGTAGTAGTATTTTGGCCGCTTCCGGTTGCTCAAAGCAAAAGTGTTTGGCTTCAGAAAAGTCTTTAGAACCTTTTCCTTGAACCATATAACAAAGCAAAGTCCACGGAGCGCCCGCAAAACCGATTAATGGAACCTCACCTTTCAAGTCCATACGTGTTTGCTTGATGCCTTCCATTACGTACCCTAGTGCGACATCCACATCAGGGATTTTAATGGCCTCAGCATCGGCAAGACTCTTAACCGTTTCTGGAAGTCGAGGTCCTACACCGGGAACCATGTCTACGTGGTATCCCATAGCCATGGGCACGACTAAAATATCTGAGAATAAGATGGCGGCATCTGTACCAACCTGCCAGATAGGCATGGTGGTGATCTCCGAAACCAAATGAGGCGTTTCACAGCGTTCGAAGAAGGTATACTGTTCTCGTAAAACTCTGTAATCCGGGAGAAAACGTCCGGCTTGACGCATCATCCATACGGGTGGTCTTTCGACTGTTTCACCTTTTAAAGCTCTTAGTAAGAGATCGTTTTTTAATTCTGGGAACTCCATGTTATTTGTTTTCTGTTGTGTATCGTTCGAGCATGGCTTCGAAAGAAGCTTCTGCTGCTGTATTTATTTTTTGTATGCCCTTCTTTCGCAGGGCATGGGCTGTTGTTTCTCCGATACTGTAATAATTAACATCGGAGCTGAACGGGTTGGTCATGGCAAAAGATTCTACTGCTGAAGGACTCATGAAAAAAAGCACGTCTCCTTTTTTAGTAGGAATCATTTTGGGCTCTAGAAGTGTGTGGTAAACCACTTCTTCTTTTAGCTGAATATTTTTTTTAGCAAGGTGGTTGGGCAATTCTTGTCGGCGAATATTTCCGCAGAAGAATAGAGCTGATTTAACCCCATCTAGAGCGATTGTTTCAGCCAAACTTAGCGCCGTTTCTGTTGGGCCACTTTTTGAATCGAAGCCTTTTTCTTTTAGTGCATTTGCCGTTTGCTTACCGGAAGCATAAATGGTGCCCGTGAAATTCATTTTTGTAAGATTTTTCACCGCATTTTGACTGGTAAAGATCCAGGCTTCGGAATCGGGTAATTCTTTTGGGAATTTTAGATGCTGAATTTTAGTAAGTGCAATTTCTTTAATTCTAAGGCCAAGGTTTATGGCATAAGATCTTTGTCGCTCATTAAGCGATCTCGTGACCCATATTTGCCCTTTTTGATTCATTTAGTGCAACCGTTTTTCTTTAGGGAGTTTGTCGATGATGTCTTTTGCACCTCTTTTCAGAGCATACTCAGCAGCTTCAAACCCCAAGTCGTGTGCAAGTAGCGCATCTTTTTCTAGTTTCACTTCAATCTTGATCTCGGCATCAGGATCCATAACAAGTGCATGAAGTTTTAAGATTCCGTCTTCTACTTTTGCATAAGCACCTATGGGGGCAGAGCATCCGCCGTTGAGGCGATTTAAGAAATCTCTTTCAATTCCGGTACACAATGCGGTTTCTTTGTCGTGGAATCCTCGGCAAATAGCTGCAGTCGTCTTATCTTCTTCTCTACAAACTATGGCAACAGCTCCTTGTGCAGGTGCTGGAACCATCCAGTCTAAAATCATAGCAATTTCATGGTTCAGTTCGAGGCGCTCTAATCCTGCCGCCGCAAATATGGCACCGTCCCAATCACTTTCTCTTAACTTTTTAATGCGTGTTTGTACATTTCCACGAATGTCGCAGGTGTTGTGTTTTTCGTAGCGATCGATCCATTGTGATTTTCTTCTGTTGGAACTTGTGGCAATCAAACCGGTATAATCCTTTTCGTTTAAAAAATCGCTGTTTTTACGAACGACCAACACGTCAAAAGGATTGCCCCTTTGCATCACAGTACACAACTTAATTCCCTCGGGTAAGTCGGTGGGGATGTCTTTATGAGAATGAACGGCAATATCGATTTTTCCATCCACAAGAGCATCGTCTAAAGCTTTGGTAAATACGCCTTTCCCACCCATTAGAGGTAGCGGTGTGTCGAGCACTTTATCCCCTTCCGATTCGATTAGGACCAATTCGGAAGTTTCTCCTCGAGCATTCAACTCTTCTTGTACCTTGTGCGCTTGCCACAAGGCCAATTTGCTTTTTCTGGTTCCTATGCGGATCATGGATTCAGTTTAAACATTTCTTCAATCATCTTTACCACCTCGTCGGAATGGCGGTACTTAGATTTGATGTATTCGGTAGCCTGATTGGCAATTTTGTTTACTACGCTGGTCGTCAATTTATCTGCTTTTTTAATCTCTTCTTCATTCAAACGGAATTTTTGCTGTTCAAGTTCATCGATCCGGTATTGGTGAAGTTTTTCACGTAATGCTTGGATAACAGGAGATAAATCTCGCATCAAGACCCAGTCGTAGAATTCATTTTTATGAAGGTTGATGATGGTGCGTGCTTTGGGGATGTTCTTGCGACGCATGGCTAAAGTTTCATCTTGGATGCTATTGAGCTGATCCATATCGATAAGCTCCAACCCATTTAATTCTCGAACCTCAGGGTTAATGTTTCTCGGGACTGATAAATCGATGAGTAACATTTCTTTTTTAAGAGCTTCGAAGTGTTCGGAGTCAACCGTATATTCAGAGGCACCTGTAGCAACGATTAAAATATCCGTATCGGTTAATTCGCTTTTTAAGTCCTCGATGTTGGCAACGTTAAACCCAAGCGGTTTTGCAATGGCTTCTGCTTTCGAACGTGTTCGATTGATGAGCACCATTTGCTTATGAGGGTGCTTAAGGAGGTTTTTAGCTGTTGTTTCACCGATTTCTCCGGTACCAAGAAGTACTATTTTTTTATCTCTAAGACTTTTGTAACGTTCTTTAATGAAAAGGACTGCACCATGAGCTACTGAGGCAGGGCCTTCATTAATAGCCGTGTCTGTTCGCACATCTTTATAGGCTTGCATGACAAACTGCATCAAACGATGGGAAAAGCCATCTAACATTTCTGTTTGGGATGCGAATTTCACCGCCTCTTTTACTTGGCTCACAATTTGAAGATCTCCCAACATTAGTGAGTCTAAGCCACAGCAAAGTTCAAAAAGATGATGGACGGCATCATCACCGGAAAGCTGAAAATGATAGGTATCAAATTCTTCCTGTGTAGCTTCGTTGTATTTTACAAAAAGTTCTTTGAGTAATAAACTGTTGTGGCTGTGCGCAAAAAATTGCGCTCTGTTGCAAGTGCTCAGGACAAACAGGGAGTTTATGCCTAGAGCTTTAGCATCTTGAAGTATTTGGTCAATAGCGTGCTTGCTAAAGTTGAATTTCTCTCGGACATCAATTGGCGTTTTCCAATGGCTGATTCCTAGAGTTATAAATTTATTTTTTGTTTGACTCAAATCCTGTGTGCGTTGATTACCACAAAAATACGAGCCTTTTCTCAATTATTGAATACAAAACTCAAGACTTTTACGTTCTCCAACCGTATGTTGCTGATAGGCGGCTTAAAATTTGGATAGATTTCTTAAAAAGAAGACTCTTGCTGCTTTTTGTTACAAACAATCAATGGCAACGGCTAAATAATTATATTTGCGCTTATGACAAAAAAACGCCTAGCTATATTAGGCTCAACAGGCTCCATTGGTACGCAAGCTTTGGAGGTAGTTTTGGAGCAAAAAGATCGTTTTGAGGTTGAGGTTTTAACAGCCCATCGAAACGCTGACTTGCTGATCGAGCAAGCAATAGCCCACCATCCGAACGTAGTAGTTATTGGAGAAGAAACGTTGTATGAGCAAGTCTTTGCTGCCCTTGACCCTTATCACATTAAGGTTTACGCCGGCGCAGATGCCCTTTCGGAAGTTGTACAGATGGAAACTGTAGACATTGTGCTTACCGCCTTGGTAGGTTACGCAGGGTTAATACCGACCTTAGCCGCTATAGATGCGGGCAAAAACATTGCTTTAGCCAACAAGGAGACTTTGGTCGTTGCTGGAGAATTAGTGACTCAAAGAGCAAAAGCCAAAGGGGTAAATATTTATCCCGTAGATTCAGAGCATTCCGCAATTTTTCAATGTTTGGCGGGCGAGTTTCACAACCCCATTGAGAAAATTATCTTAACAGCATCTGGAGGCCCTTTTAGAGGAATGAACCGGAATGCTTTGGCAACCGTATCAAAAGCCCAAGCATTGAAACATCCCAATTGGGATATGGGAGCCAAAATCACCATTGACTCGGCAAGTATGATGAATAAAGGCTTGGAAGTTATTGAAGCAAAATGGTTGTTTGGCTTAAAGTCAGATCAGATTGAAGTGATTGTTCACCCGCAATCCATCGTTCATTCCTTGGTTCAGTTTCAGGATGGGTCTATGAAGGCACAACTGGGATTGCCCGACATGAAACTTCCCATTCAATACGCATTGGCTTACCCCGATCGTTTGCCGAATAAATTTGAACGATTTAACTTTTTAGACTACCCAAATTTAACTTTTGAACAGCCTGACCTTGAGACTTTCAGAAATCTGAAATTGGCCTACGATGTTCTTGAAAAAGGGGGCAATGCTCCCTGCATTTTAAATGCGGCAAATGAGGTTGTGGTGGATGCATTTTTAAAGGATAAAATTGGATTTTTACAGATGTCGGATATCCTTGCAGATACGATACAAAAATGTACATTTGTCAACCAACCCTCTTTGGAAGATTACATAGCTTCGGACGCCGAAGCTCGCAGAATAGCAACAGATAATATTTAATACAATGACCGAAACATTGATTCAGGCAGCTCAGTTTTTTCTGAGCCTCTCCATACTTATTGTTTTACATGAATTAGGGCACTTTATTCCCGCTAAATTATTCAAGACGCGGGTTGAAAAGTTTTACTTATTCTTCGACCCTTATTTTTCATTGTTCAAGAAAAAAATAGGGGGTACGGAATACGGTATTGGCTGGTTGCCTCTTGGAGGTTACGTGAAAATATCCGGAATGATTGATGAGTCGATGGATAAGGAGCAACTTAAAAAAGACCCACAGCCCTGGGAGTTCCGATCGAAACCAGCATGGCAACGCTTGATCATTATGGTCGGCGGAGTTACAGTAAATGTGCTCTTAGCGATGTTTATTTATGCCATGATCTTATTTACTTGGGGCGATGCATATCTGAAAACAGAAAACGTTAAATACGGTATTCAATGTTCCGATTTGGCGAAGGAAATTGGCTTTCAAAACGGGGATAAAATCTTAGAAATTGATGGCGTATACTATGAGAATTTTGCAGATGTTCCAGAGGCCATTCTCATTTCAGGAGCTACCGAAGTTCTTGTTGATCGAAAGGGTGAAAAGGTTTCAGTTTCTATTCCTTCAAACATCATTGAGCAGTTGATAGAAAGCAATAGTAAGAATGGCTTTATAAAAATTGCTTTGCCTTATGTAGCCTATCAGTTTAGTGAGGGTTCTGTGGCAGAAGTGGCAGGTGTTAGAAAAGGTGATCGGTTTATTGGTATAAATGGAGAAGAGGCTCAGTACTTTTCAGATTACATAAGCAAGTTGCCGAGTCTAGCAAATCAATCGATAAATATTTCTGTGCTAAGAGACAGAGACACATTAAATTTTGACATGACCTTGGGGGCAGAGGCCAAAATGGGAGTTTATGCGCTTCCGGCTAGTGAATTAATCAACTACGACCGGAGAGAGTACGGTTTTCTCGAATCGTTTCCTGCAGGAACTTCAAGAGCAATAAGCACCTTGGACTCCTATGTTCAACAAATGAAATTGATATTGAACCCTGAGACTGGTGCATGGAAAGGAATGGGAGGTTTTATCAGCATAGGCAAGATGTTTGCTCCTGTTTGGGATTGGCAGTCTTTTTGGAATTTTACAGCATTCCTATCTATTGTATTGGCCTTTATGAACATGTTGCCAATTCCGGCATTGGATGGTGGGCATGTGATGTTTCTTTTGGGTGAGATGATAACGGGCAGAAAGCCTTCAGATAAATTATTAGAATATGCACAAATTGTAGGATTTTTGATTTTGGTAGGCTTGCTCCTTTTTGCAAACGGTCAGGACATCATCAAACTCCTCAAATAATAAGTTTTTTAATTTTATAGTTTAATTTTAAAGTAAATAGAATGAATAATTATGGGATAAATGATGCCCTAAGTGCCTTGGGCGTTGCTAAATTAAATAGAGGATCTGCTACGGGTAAGACTTGGTTGGGATCTTCAACAACGGCTTCAATACGTTCTTATTCTCCTGTTGATGGAGCGCTTATTGGTGAGGTGGGAGTTACTTCAGAACAAGATTATGAGACGGTCATAGACAGGGCCGTTGCAGCATTCAAATATTGGAGAATGGTTCCTGCTCCTCAGCGAGGAGAGATTGTTCGTCAGTTTGGTAATAAATTACGTGACTACAAAGAACCTTTGGGTAAACTCGTTTCCTACGAAATGGGTAAGTCCTACCAAGAGGGCTTAGGTGAAGTGCAAGAGATGATTGACATTTGTGATTTCGCTGTCGGTTTGTCTCGCCAATTACACGGCTTAACCATGCATTCTGAGCGTCCTGGTCATCGGATGTACGACCAGTACCACCCTTTGGGTGTAGTCGGTATCATCTCTGCATTTAATTTTCCAGTAGCAGTTTGGGCTTGGAACACCGCTTTAGCATGGGTTTGTGGTAATGTATGTGTCTGGAAACCCTCGGAAAAAACACCGATATGTGGTGTGGCCTGTCAGAATATTATGGCTGAAGTATTGAAAGAAAATGATTTGCCGGAAGGTATTTGTTCTCTGGTAAATGGCGATTATAAGTTGGGAGAGCGGTTGACGAATGACAAGCGCATTCCTCTAATTTCAGCTACAGGCTCTACTCGAATGGGAAGGTCAGTTGGGTCCACGGTTGCAAAACGATTTGGGAAGTCGATACTGGAGTTGGGAGGCAATAACGCGATTATTGTAACGCCTGATGCTGATCTCGATGTGACATTGATAGGGGCTGTATTTGGTGCTGTAGGCACTGCCGGACAACGCTGCACATCTACGCGTCGTTTAATCATTCACGAAAGTATTTACCATACCGTTAAAGAAAAATTAGTTGCTGCCTATAAGCAACTTCGTATTGGGAACCCATTGGATGAAAACAATCATGTGGGGCCTCTTATAGATGCGGATGCTGTTGTCACCTATAACAGAGCGTTAGAAGCCATAGATGAAGTTGGTGGCAATATCATTGTATCAGGGGGTCATTTGAAGGGCGAGGGTTATGAGTCGGGTTGCTATGTTAGACCTGCAGTTGCCGAAGCTAAAAATCACTATGCAATTGTTCAAAATGAAACTTTTGCACCGATACTTTACTTGATGAAGTACAGCAATCTAGATGATGCTATAGAAATGCAAAATGATGTACCTCAGGGCTTATCTTCAGCCATCATGACCACCAACTTAAGAGAAGCTGAGCAGTTTTTATCTCATGCAGGATCAGATTGTGGAATTGCCAATGTGAATATTGGTACTTCGGGAGCTGAGATCGGAGGTGCTTTTGGAGGTGAAAAAGAAACTGGAGGTGGCAGAGAGTCCGGTTCAGATGCATGGAAGGCATATATGCGTAGACAAACGAACACAATCAATTATTCTACAGAGCTGCCCTTGGCTCAAGGAATTAAGTTTGATTTGTAAGATATTTCTGTCCTTAAATTATGAGAATAACATTTCTACACTTAATTTTGTATAAGAATGTTTTTTTATGTGCAATCGTAAATCTTTAGTAAGCCTATGAAAATAAATATCAAGCGTCGGTATACCCCCATAGAGCGATTGTTAAATCCATTAAACCATTTACTACAAAACCAATCGACTTCAGCAATCATTACTTTTTTTGCCGTTGTGTTGGCAATGGTATGGGCTAATTCCAGATGGAGTGAGTCTTATGAAGCTCTTTGGCACACTCCTTTAGCTCTTACCGTAGGTTCATTTTCGATTACGCAAACTCTGCATGTTTTAATTAACGACGGCCTGATGGCTATTTTCTTCTTTAGTGTTGGGTTGGAGATTAAAAGAGAAATTTTTGGAGGAGAGTTGTCTTCGCCCAAAAAAGCGATCCTTCCGATTTCAGCAGCTTTAGGAGGAATGCTAGTGCCCGCACTAATATATGTGTTCTTTAACCAAGGGACCAGTGCAGAGGACGGTTGGGGAATTCCTATGGCTACAGATATAGCTTTTTCTTTGGGGATACTCTCTCTGCTAGGGAAACGCGTGCCCATCTCTGTTAAGATTTTTTTGACAGCCCTAGCCATTGTAGATGACCTAGGCGCTGTACTCATCATCGCTTTTTTCTATACTTCGGATATTTTTGTGAATGATTTGATGTGGGGTTTTGTTTTTCTACTCATTCTTCTTCTTGGAAATTATGTGGGGATTAGAAACCAGTTATTTTATTCTATTATAAGTATTGGGGGCTTGTGGATGGCCTTCTTTTTTTCAGGGGTTCACCCCACTATAGCTGGTGTGTTGGCAGCATTTACCATTCCGGGCAGAGTGAAAATCAATGAAAAGTTATTCTTGAGGAATTTGGATACTCTGACCAATATGTTTACGAAAGCCAATCCAAATGACAATGAGTTTGTGACCAATGACCAAATGGAAATCCTTGAGACGATAAAAGAAGTTAGTATGGATGCAGCGACTCCGCTTCAGAAAGTAGAACATTCTTTGAGTGGTTTTATTTCCTTCATTGTCTTACCGCTGTTTGCTCTCGCCAATACAGGTATTCAATTTCAAGGTGAGGGATTGTCTGTATTAATGCATCCTGTAAGTTTAGGTATTGGTTTGGGTTTAATCATCGGAAAGTTTGTTGGTATTGTTGGCTTGTCAAAGTTGATGGTGTCTTTAGGTATTGCTGAGCTTCCGGATCGATCTACATGGAACCACATTTACGGAGTGGCCTTTCTTGCTGCCGTAGGGTTTACTATGTCACTATTCATATCCGAGCTTGCTTTTTCCGATGATAGAATCATACAAATATCCAAAATAAGCATATTGTTTACTTCAGCTCTTGCCGGTCTTATAGGCTACCTTATATTACGATTCAAGACAAAACCACTACAAGATTAGTTTCGGCCACTCATCTTTTGTTATGAAACCTTGGCTCACGAGGACCTTGTTTTTGTAGCATGCCAGTTGAAGACTTCTAGGACTTTTACTCAAACTCTTGTGAATGGTTTGTATGCATTCAACTTTACCCATGAGTGTTGTCGGTTGGGTGGGAGTACTCAGCCATTGATTTTTGTGTACCAAGACATACTGATGATCATTGGATAAAAAATCATCAGCTTCTTTTGAGTAAATCCACCAAGAGCTGCTGTGCTCGGGATGGATAAATTCCATGGAATTGTAATTTTGTTCGGGATGGTAGTAAAGACACCCTTTTACAAATAATTTAGATTCTACCTCATCAATACCAAGTTGCTTGAGTAACTTTTCACCCGCGAGAGTCTCTAAAACCTTACACTGATGTGTGAGTAGCTTGTTTAATTTTAGATGTAAATAATCGTTCGCATTAGGGCCGATGTAAGTTGTTTTTCCATTGCACTGCTGTGCCAGGTAAAATTTCACAGCCAATTCCCAGTGCTGATAAACTTCCAGTTCTTCATCGTAAACGATTAAATCAACTTCACCAAGAGTTTCTTTTTTTTCGGTTCGAAGCGGTAGGTTTTTCGCTTTGATGGTATATCGTTCAGAGTGTTTTAGCCAAAAAAACACGAGTTGCTCGAAATAGTGTCCCAATCGTCTTGTGTTTTTTGTGGATAGAAATTCGATGAGTTGATCAGGGTTTTTGTCTAATCGGATGAGTGTTTGCTCAAATTTCAAGTATTCTTGTTGAAGTATAACATCGCTTACAGTAATTGATTTATTGAGAAGTCCGCTCGAGCTTATTGCCCAAGCAAGGTCTCTTACTGCTTTATTTTTAAAAAGATGCCTCACCACCTAAATGTACAAAATGTTTGTTACTGAGAGTTGTTTTCAGGGGCCAAGCATTGGTTTTCTGGATAAGAATTTCGTTCTTTTGTGTACGGGTCATATGCTCGTGTTCTAAATAAAGTTAATACAGATGAAATTAAAGTGGATAACAGGTGGCCTCGGCTGGATGTTTGCGGGCCCTATGGGAGCATTGTTGGGATATGCTTTGGGTTCTTTATTTAGCAAAGCTAATGAGCAAGAGAATTTCCAACGCCATTATCAAAACATGAGTCAGCCGGCAGCTCAGTTTGAAATTAGTTTATTGATTCTTGCGGCCTATGTAATTAAAGCTGATGGGAAGGTCGATCAAAGAGAATTGGACTATGTTCGTGCACAATTCAGGCAAATGTTCGGGCCTCAGAGAGCAGAAGAAAGCTTTAAGGTTTTTAAGCATATCATAAACAGCAAACAGGTTTCTTTACGGCAAATCTGTTTACAGATTGACAAGCATGTTTCTCACGCCCAACGACTTCAGTTAATTCATTTCTTGTACGGAATATCTATGGCAGATGGCCATATTGATGTTAAAGAGGTCGAGATTATTGAAAAGATTGGTGCTTACATGTACATTAATGTCCATGACTTAGCATCTATAAAGGCGATGTTCTACAAAGAGCCCAAGCAGAACTATAAAATCTTAGACATCGATCCTTCTGTTTCTGATGCTGATGTCAAAAAAGCCTACCGAAAGATGGCAATGAAGTATCATCCCGATAAGTTAAGTGATTTGAGTGAGGCTCAACAAAAAATGGGAAAAGAAAAGTTTATGAAGGTTAAAGAAGCCTATGAGGCCATCAAGAACGAAAGAGGACTTAACTAAACCTATAAATAACCACAAAAAAAAGCCCAAGCATTGCTTGGGCTTTTTTGGTTTATGAAAACCTTCTTATTTTTCTGATTTTAATGTTGCTCCTAAGAATTCACGATTCATTAGAGCGATATTGTCTAGAGAAATTCCTTTTGGGCATTGTACCTCACAGTCTCCTGTGTTGGTGCAATTACCAAATCCGAGCTCATCCATTTTCGCGACCATGTTGAGGGCACGTTCTTGTGCTTCAACTTTACCTTGAGGAAGGTGCGCTAGGTGAGAAATTTTAGCCGATGTAAATAACATTGCTGAGGAATTCTTACAAGTTGCTACACATGCACCACATCCAATACAAGTTGCGGCATCAAATGCAGCGTCTGCATCAGCTTTGGGGATTGGAATCGCATTGGCATCCTGAGTATTTCCTGAGGTATTTACAGAAACGTATCCACCGACTTGAATGATAGCATCAAAAGCAGATCGGTCAACGACTAAATCTTTAATCACCGGAAATGCTGATGCTCTCCATGGTTCAATGTATATGGTGTCTCCGTCCTTAAATGAACGCATGTGTAACTGACAAGTTGTTATCAGATTCTCAGGTCCGTGCGGTTCACCATTAATGTACATAGAACAAGACCCGCAAATTCCTTCGCGACAATCGTGATCAAAAGATACAGGGTTGTCTCCTTTATCAATGAGCTGTCCATTAAGAACATCCATCATTTCTAAGAAGGACATATCTGGAGAGATGTCAGATATTTTGTATTCGACAATCCGTCCTTTGTCTTCTGCGCCGCTTTGGCGCCAAACTTTAAGTGTAAGATTCATTCCAGCCATTATTTGTAGCTTCTTTGTTTCAACTCAATATTTTCGTACGTCAGAGATTCTTTATGAAGAACAGGTTGCTTATCGTCACCGTCATATTCCCAAGCAGCAACGTAAGTGTAATCCTCATCATTACGTAAGGCTTCACCTTCGGGTGTCTGGTATTCTTCACGGAAATGCCCTCCACAGGATTCTTGACGATCTAAAGCATCGTAACACATTAGTTCACCCAATTCGATGAAATCAGCAACTCTACCCGCTTTTTCCAGTTCTTGGTTGAGTGAGTTTTGCACCCCTGGGACTCTGATTTCTTTCCAGAATTCTTCACGCAGCTCTTTCACCTCTTTTATTCCACTTTCGAGGTCTTTTTTGTTTCGAGCCATCCCACAATTTTCCCAGATGATTTTTCCGAGTTTTTTGTGGAAATAGTCTACAGATTTTGAGCCTTTGTTGTTAATGAAAAAGTCCAAACGTTCTTTTACATTTTTCTCTGCTTGTTCAAATTCAGCATGTTCTGTAGAAATCTTTTCTGTACGGATATCGTCCGCAAGATAGTTAGATATCGTATATGGAAGTACAAAATAGCCATCAGCTAAACCTTGCATCAAAGCAGATGCTCCCAAACGGTTAGCGCCATGATCAGAGAAATTGGCCTCCCCAGCAGCAAACAATCCAGGAACCGTAGTCTGAAGGTTATAGTCAACCCAAACTCCACCCATGGTGTAGTGAACAGCAGGGTAAATTTTCATGGGCATTTCGTACGGATTTTCTGCTGTAATCTTCTCGTACATTTGGAATAAATTCCCATATCGTGCAGCAACGGTATCTTTACCCATTCTACTGATCGCATCTGAGAAATCTAAAAATACAGCTTGTCCTGTTTTGTTAACACCAAATCCAGCATCACAACGCTCTTTGGCTGCACGAGACGCAACATCTCGAGGCACTAAATTTCCAAACGCTGGATATTTTCTTTCTAAGTAATAGTCTCTGTCTTCTTCAGCAATACCAAGTGCAGTCTTCTTTCCATTAGCAATGGCTTGAGCATCCTCTTTTTTCTTAGGCACCCATATACGACCATCATTACGGAGGGATTCCGACATTAAGGTTAATTTGGACTGGTGATCACCTGAAACAGGAATACACGTTGGGTGTATTTGTACATAGCATGGATTTCCGAAAAGCGCACCGCTTTTGTAAGACTTCCAGCCTGCTGTACAATTTGATCCCATAGCATTGGTTGAAAGGAAGAATACATTTCCATAACCTCCAGACGCAATAACTACAGCGTGGGCAGAGTGTCGCTCTATTTCACCAGTAATAAGATTTCGAGCGATAATTCCTCTTGCTTTCCCGTCTACTTTAACAATATCCATCATTTCATGACGGTTGTACATGGTGACGCTACCCTTGTTGATTTGACGACTTAAGGCTTGGTATGCACCAATCAATAATTGTTGCCCCGTTTGACCTTTTGCATAAAAAGTTCGTTGAACTTGTACTCCACCAAAAGATCGGTTGTCTAGTAATCCACCATACTCGCGTGCAAAAGGAACCCCTTGTGCAACACATTGATCGATGATGTTCGTGGATACCTCAGCTAACCGGTAAACGTTTGCTTCTCGAGATCTGTAATCACCACCCTTAATCGTGTCATAAAAAAGACGGTATGTACTGTCTCCATCATTTTGATAGTTTTTGGATGCGTTAATACCTCCTTGAGCGGCAATGGAGTGCGCTCTTCGAGGAGAGTCTTGGAAACAGAAAGATTTTACATTGAATCCCATTTCACCTAAAGAAGCTGCTGCAGAAGCACCTGCTAACCCTGTTCCGACAACAATGATGTCGATATTTCTTCTGTTAGAAGGGTTAACAAGCTTTGCATCGGCTTTGTATTGGGTCCATTTATCAACTAAAGGACCTTCTGGAATGTTGTCGAATAATTTCGTCATGTCTTAAAGTTGTGTAAAATAGAAATAGATTGGAAATGAAATAAATCCTAAAGTAATGAGAACTGCAAAAGCTGTTCCTAGTTTTTTGATCGTTGGCGTGTATTTTTTGTGACGAAGTCCTACGGACTGAAAAGCAGATTGGAATCCGTGGTTTAAATGCGAGCCCAATAAAATCATTGCAACAACATATATTGCGGAATACCATGGTTGTTTAAAGGCAGTAATCACAATATTGTACATGTCTTTAATGACTTCTCCATTGCTGTCAATAGCCATAGAGATTTCACCAAATTTGTATTGATACCAAAACGACTGTAGGTGCAGGACTAAAAAAGCGAGAATAATTGAACCGGTAAGCCCCATATTTCTGGAATACCATGAGCTATTCTTTTTATCCATGGCATACTTTACAGGTTGTGCCGCTTTGTTTGCTTTAGTTAAGAGTACCGCATCAATAATGTGCGCTAAAAATCCAGCGACCAATATGATTTCCATAACACGGATGATTGGGTTTGAGGACATAAAACGAGTATACTCGTTAAATTTCACAGGATCTGTGTATAAAGCCACGTTTCCAATAAGGTGTACTAAAAGAAAACTGCACAGAAATAAGCCTGTAATAGCCATCAAGTACTTCCTTCCTAATGATGATGAAAATAATCCAGCGTTGTTGCTCATGATAATTTCCTTTTCTTGGTTTTTAAAAAAGTAATTTTTAATTCGGTTATGCAAATTTACGACACAAACGGCTAGCAGACAACCATCAGATTAATTAATATTGATTCTTAATAGGTTAAATACCACATTTTATAAACTTATATTTGTGTACTTGGAATATATAGATAAATTAAAAAACAATGAAATACGAAAAAATCGAACAGGCTCTGTTCATTAATAATAGAAAACGTTTCTGTAAAGAACTTAAACCAAAGTCATTGGCAATTTTTAATTCCAATGATATAATGCCTACAAACGGGGATGGTACGATGCCTTTTCGACAGAATAGTGATTTATTCTATTTGTCAGGGATCGATCAAGAAGAGTCTCTTTTACTTCTTTTTCCAGATTGTTCAAACCCGGAGTTAAGGGAAGTATTATTTGTTAAAGAAACCAATGATCATATTGCCGTTTGGGAGGGTGCTAAATTAAATAAAAAGCAATCTTTTGAAATATCAGGAATAAAAACGGTTTACTGGTCGGATCATTTGGAGTCAATCCTTTCGAGCATCATAGATGAGGTTGAAAATATTTATTTGAATCGTAACAAACATTCCAGAGCAACGATAGAGGTAGAGACACGTGATGCTCGATTTGCGAAGTGGGTACGAGGCGCACATGCAAATCATGACTATGAATGCAGCGCATCCATCATGCATCATCTTCGGGCTGTTAAGGAAGTTCAGGAGGTTGAACTTATTCAAAAGGCATGTAATCTTACTGAGTCAGCCTTTCGAAGAATACTCAAAAAGATCAAGCCCGGCACGATGGAGTTTGAAATAGAAGCGGATATTATCCATGAATTTGTGCGCAATAGGTCGCGAGGATTTGCCTACGCACCCATTATAGCCTCGGGTAAAAATGCCTGTATTTTGCATTACACAGACAACAATGCAGTTTGTAAAGAAGGAGATGTTATTTTAATGGATTTCGCTGCTGAATATGCTAATTATGCTTCTGATTTAACACGATGTGTTCCTGTGAGTGGTAAATTCACTAAGAGACAAAAAGACGTGTACAATGCTGTGTTGAGAGTAATGAAGTCGGCGACAAAGATGTTGGTTCCTGGAACTCTTTTGTCTGAATACAACAAAAAAGTTGGACGATTCATGGAGCAAGAGTTACTGGGCTTGGGATTGCTCACTCAATCGGATGTAGACAATCAAAGTCCAGAATCTCCGGCTTACAGAAAGTATTTTATGCATGGGACTTCTCACTTTTTGGGCCTGGATGTTCATGATGTAGGGTCGTTTTCTAGAATTTTGGAAGCGGGTATGGTTTTTACTTGTGAGCCCGGAATATACATTCCTGAAGAAAATTTAGGAATACGTTTAGAGAACGATATTTTAGTGACTGAAAATGGTCCTTTAGACCTGATGGCAAACATACCTATTGAAGCTAATGATATTGAATTTTTAATGCGTAATCAGTAAGCTTACATTCAGAAATTCTTTTGGTAATCACGAAAAAAATGAGATTGTAAATGCCCTATTTTTTACACGACAACGTAAATTTACACTATGAAGTTCATGGTTCAGGTGACGTTGTCCTGCTTATTCATGGTTTTTTGGAAAGTTCTAACATGTGGGATGATGTTGTGCCTACGCTATCTAAAAATAAGCAAGTTTTATGTCTCGATTTACCTGGATTTGGCAAATCCGATTGTGAACGTAAAATTCATACGATGTCTTTTTTTTCGACTTGTATAGATGCGCTGTTGATCGAATTAAAAATTAACGATTGCACTTTAATAGGTCATTCTATGGGAGGGTATGTTGCCCTTGCTGCTCTTAATGTTTGTCCAGAAAAAATAAATCATATCTGCTTGTTTCACTCAACGGCAATGTCTGATTCTGAAGATCGAAAGAAAAATCGTGAACGAGCAGTTGCTTCGATTGAATACAAAAAAAGTGTTTATCTAAAAACATCAATTCCTTTTTTATTTCAAGAAATTTTCCTGAAAAGGGGCGCCATGAAGATAGATAAAATGGTTGCAGAAGCCAATGAATTCAGTGAAACAGCTATCATAGCTGCCCTTAAAGGGATGGCGCAAAGAAGAGACACGAACCGTGTTCTGAAAATGTTTAGCGGAAAGAAGACTTACATTTTCGGTGCGGAAGACCCTGTTTTGTCTTCTTTAAGCCTCAAGCAAGAAGCATTGGAAAACGATGCAACCTTCATAGAAATCAAAGATGCGGGACATATGAGTCATTTAGAAGCTCCTGAAAAAGCTCTAGAAGCCATCAAAAAGGCAACCTCTTAATTACGCATCTTTTTGATGAGAATTCCACCCTTGCGCTGTCAGCGGGATTGCCTTAGCATCGTGTGTGATAAGGTGAACTCCTGAGCTTTTTTCGGTCATATAACCGATGATTGTCATGTTCGGGTTGGCTTTGATTTTTTCGTAATCATTCTGAGCTACAGTGAAAAGTAGTTCATAATCTTCCCCGCCATTGAGCGCGCAAGTAACTCCGTTTAAATTGAATTCTTCTGCAATGGTCATCACCGTTGGGTCAACAGGAATTTTTTCTTCATAGACTTGAAGTCCTGCATCAGAAGATTTAGCTAAGTGCAGGAGTTCTGATGATAAACCGTCTGAAATATCAATCATAGAAGTCGGTTTCAAATCCATTTTTTTGAACATTTCCACCACATCTTTACGCGCTTCGGGTTTTAGTTGTCTTTCGAGAACATACTCAGATCCATGTAAGTCAGGTTGCATGTTTTTATCTTCCATAAAAACAGCCTTTTCACGTTCTAAAATTTGCAATCCCAGATATGCGCCGCCTAAGTCTCCTGTTGTAACAATTAAATCTTTCTCACCAGCTCCAGAACGGTACACGATATCCTCTTCTTTTGCCATGCCCATTGCAGTAACACTAATCATGAGGCCAGACAACGAACTGGTTGTATCCCCACCAATTAAATCTACCTCGTATTGTTTACAGGCAAGTTTAACTCCTGCATACAACTCCTCTACAGCCTCTAGAGGAAAACGATTCGAAAGCGCTAAAGAAACTGTTATTTGAGTAGGAATGACATTCATGGCGCAGATGTCTGACAGGTTTACAACAACAGCTTTATACCCCAGATGCTTCAGCGGTGCGTATGAAAGGTCAAAATGCACACCTTCAACCAATAAGTCTGTGGATACAACTTGGCAAAATGCTCCGCATTTAATCACAGCAGCATCGTCTCCTACGCCTTTTAGTGTGGAGTCATTGTAATGCTCGATATCCTTTGTAATGTGATCGATTAATCCGAACTCTCCTAAGCTAGAGATGGATGTAAATTTTTGCTCTTTGTTTTCGAATATACTCATGCTGTAAAATTATGTTTTTTTATCGCAGATTGATTCTATAAAATTCGATTTATAGATATTTTTATTTCGTATCTTTGCAAAATAGAAATAACGACTTAGAATTGATTAAAATAATAGTAAGTTAAATATGGTAAGTGTAACTGAAACAGCAAAGAAAAAAATCTATTCTCTATTAGAGGAAGATGGGCTTGGTAAAGATGCCTTTGTAAAGGTGGGAGTGTCTAGTGGTGGATGTTCAGGTTTATCTTATAAATTAGACTTTACTAAAGACCGTTTGGAGGGAGATAAGCTCATTGAAGACAATGAGGTTCGAATTTTGGTAGACAAAAAAAGCCTGCTATATCTTGCCGGAACAGAGTTAGACTTCTCAGGAGGGTTAAATGGCAAAGGGTTTACTTTTAATAATCCCAACGCAACACGAACATGTGGTTGTGGGGAATCATTTGCAATATAGTTGTCCGGAAACATTAGGTTTAGAGCGTTTCCCAATCGAATTTTTAACTTTTAATTAGACATAAAGTTGACAGAAGAAGACAAAATATTACACGAGGTCACCAATTCCGAGTACAAATACGGTTTTGTGACCGATATTGAATCTGACACGATTAGTAAGGGTTTGAATGAGGACGTAATTCGCCTGATTTCAATGAAGAAAAATGAGCCTGAATGGTTGTTGGATTGGCGGTTGGATGCATTCAAGAAATTTAAAGAGATGACGGAGCCTGACTGGGCGAATGTTACGTACAAAAAACCCGATTTACAATCGATTTCTTACTACTCTGCTCCCAAGCCAAAGAAAACCTTAGAAAGTCTTGATGAGGTAGATCCTGAGTTGTTGAAGACTTTTGAAAAGCTTGGTATTTCTCTTGAGGAACAAAAAAGACTATCTGGAGTTGCTGTTGACATTGTTGTCGATTCGGTTTCTGTTGCAACATCATTTAAAGAGAAGTTAGGAGAACTTGGAATCATATTTTGTTCCATCAGTGAAGCGATACAAGAACATCCTGAATTGGTTAGAAAATACATTGGATCTGTAGTTCCCAAAACCGACAACTACTATTCAGCCCTCAACTCAGCGGTGTTTACAGACGGATCTTTTTGCTACATCCCAAAAGGCACTAGATGTCCTATGGAGCTGTCTACATATTTCCGTATCAATCAAGCGGGGACGGGTCAGTTTGAGCGAACGTTACTGATTGCAGATGAAGGGTCTTATGTTTCTTATCTAGAAGGTTGTACAGCCCCATCACGAGATGAAAATCAACTTCATGCTGCTGTGGTAGAATTGGTTGCAATGGATAACGCAGAGATTAAATACTCTACGGTTCAGAACTGGTACCCAGGAAATAAAGAGGGTAAAGGTGGTGTATTCAATTTTGTAACCAAGAGAGGGATCTGTCACAATCATGCAAAAATATCATGGACTCAGGTAGAAACTGGATCTGCAGTTACTTGGAAATATCCATCGTGTATTTTGAAAGGTGACTATTCTATTGGAGAATTCTTTTCTGTTGCTGTAACAAACAATTATCAACAAGCCGATACAGGAACAAAAATGATCCATATTGGTAAAAATACTAAGAGTACCATCATTTCTAAAGGAATTTCTGCTGGAAACAGTAATGGGAACTACCGTGGTTTAGTCAAGATAATGAAAGGCGCTGAAAATGCTAGAAATTTTTCTCAGTGTGATTCATTACTAATGGGAGATACCTGTGGCTCACACACTTTCCCTTACATCGAGGTAAAAAATAAAACAGCACGAATCGAGCATGAAGCGACTACCTCTAAAATCGGAGAAGATCAACTTTTCTATTGCAACCAAAGAGGTATCGGAACTGATGAAGCAATAGGCTTGATTGTTAATGGATACTGTAAAGACGTATTAAATCAGCTTCCTATGGAATTTGCCGTAGAAGCACAAAAATTACTTTCACTTTCATTGGAAGGGAGTGTAGGTTAAACCAAAGAAACAGAACATGCTTAAAATACAAGATTTAAAAGTTGAGATTGAAGGGAAGGAAATTATCAAAGGTCTCAACTTAGAAATAAATAAAGGTGAAGTACACGCCATCATGGGTCCAAATGGAGCTGGTAAGAGTACGCTTTCAGCCGTTATTGCTGGTCGTGAAGAATACGAAGTAACCGGTGGTAAGATTGAGTTTGAAGGAAAAGACATCATGGATCTTGCTCCTGAGGAGCGAGCTCATGCAGGTGTTTTTCTTTCTTTCCAGTATCCCGTGGAGATTCCCGGAGTTTCTGTTACAAACTTCATCAAGACAGCGATTAACGAAAATCGTAAAGCAAAAGGTTTAGATGCGATGGAAGCTAAGGACCTATTGAAATTGATGCGAGAAAAGCAACAATTACTTGAGATGGATAAGACCTTCATGTCCCGATCCATTAACGAAGGGTTTTCTGGAGGAGAAAAGAAAAGGAATGAGATTTTTCAAATGGCTATGTTAGATCCTAAGCTTGCCATTTTGGATGAAACAGATTCTGGATTGGATATAGATGCCTTAAGAATTGTTGCAAATGGCGTAAATAAGCTCAAAGGTGAAGACAATGCAGTTATGGTAATTACCCATTACCAGAGACTCTTAGACCATATAATCCCTGATTTTGTTCATGTTTTATTTGACGGTAAAATCGTTAAATCGGGAGACAAAAATCTAGCGTTAGAGCTTGAGGAGAAAGGGTATGATTGGATCAAACAAGAGCTTAAGTAAGCTTGACTTGCTAATGAAAGCTAATTTTTAACTTTTAATTTTTACCATTGAATTTAAAAGATAAACTTATTAACTCCTTTGAGAACCTAGTACAGAGTTCAAACGGTTCCGAAGCGGAGCATGTAGGAACAAAACGTACCGAGAGTATGGCTGTTTTTACTGCCCAAGGATTTCCTTCAATGAAAGATGAAGAGTGGAAATACACTCCGCTAAATAAAAGTATCAAACGTGATTATCAGTTAGAGTCTCAGTTTAGTACTGACGTTAAGTCTTCGGAAGTAGATTCATTTTTATGTTCTGGAATTGATTCCTACAAGCTTGTATTTGTGAATGGAGTATTTAGCAGCGCTCTATCGAACACTACGAGTCAAGAGAATTTCTTCGTTACAAACCTCAAAGATGCTTTTTCTGGAGATTCAGAGATTTTCAATGAGTATTTTGGAAAACTCGCCGACACGCAACAAAGTATGGTTGCTTTAAATACGGCCTTTGCGAAAGAGGGTGCTTTTATCTACGTAAAAGCAGGATCTGTTGTGGACAAGCTCATTCAAATCATCTACATCAACAATGATAATTCTGAAGCTCAACTGAGTCAAGTTCGAAACCTATTTGTTGTCGAAGATAGAGCAGAAGTTCAAATTTTAGAACGTCATCAATCCCTTACAGATGAGTACGTGTTCACTAATGTAGTGACTGAAACCTCTGTAGGTAACGAAGCGCATTTCAAGCACTTTAAAGTTCAAAATAACTTAGATCAGACGACACTTGTTGATAGTACATTTGTTCAGCAAGGAGCAAAAAGCTCGTCCTTAGTTGACACTTTTGCTTTCGGAGGAGATCTGACCAGAAACAACTTGCATTTTGAATTTTCGGGTGAATATGCTGAAGCCAATATGGATGCAATCACTCTGTTGAAAGGAGACACGATCGTAGATCATCATACTTTTGTAGATCATGCTGTGCCTAATTGTCAATCCAATCAGTTGTACAAAGGAATTTACGATGAGAAATCGAAAGGAGTATTTAACGGAAAGGTCATGGTGCGTAAAGACGCTCAAAAAACAAATGCATTTCAGCAAAACAACAATTTGTTGTTGACAGATTTAGCTGCCATTGATACGAAGCCTCAATTGGAAATTTTTGCAGATGATGTTGCATGCTCCCATGGTTGTACCATCGGACAATTAGACGATGAAGCATTATTCTACATGCAGTCCAGAGGAATTCCTATCAAAGAAGCTAAAGCCTTTTTGATGTTTGCTTTTGCTGGGGACACACTAAAAAATATTACCATTCCTGAGCTCAAAGCCCAGCTCATAAATTTGGTAGCACAAAAACTAAATGTCAATCTAGAGTTGAATGAACTAAATATATAAATGGCAGTAGACATCGACCATATTCGCGCCCAATTTCCGGCCCTTCATCAAGAAGTTAATGGACATCCTTTGATTTATTTTGACAATGCAGCAACAAGTCAAAAGCCAAAAATGGTTGTAGATGCAATTGCCCATTATTACAACAAGGAGAATAGCAATATACACCGTGGTGTACACTATTTAAGTCAAAAAGCTACCGACAAATATGAGTTGGCACGAGAGGCTGTTCGACGCTTTATAAACGCAGCGTCTACTGAAGAGATTATCTTTACACGTGGCACAACTGAGGCCATCAATTTAGTATCCACTTGCCTATCTAATTGGCTTTTTAAAGCGGGAGATGAAATCATCATATCAGCTATAGAGCATCATTCCAATATTGTTCCTTGGCAAATGGCTTGTGAACAATCAGGAGCGACACTTAAGGTTATTCCTGTTTTAGATTCGGGAGAACTTGACATGGATGCTTACCGTGCGCTACTGAGTGATAAAACAAAGTTAGTTACTGTAAATCATATTTCAAACGCCTTGGGAACGGTCAACCCTGTTGAAGAGATAACTTTTTTGGCGCAAGAAAAAGGTGCCTTAGTACTTATTGATGGTGCTCAAGCGACACCTCACATGACTGTTGACGTTCAGTCTTTAAATTGTGATTTCTATTGTTTTTCTGCGCATAAAATGTACGGTCCCACGGGCGTTGGGATTCTGCATGGAAAAAAAGAAATATTAGATAAAATGCCACCTTACCACGGAGGTGGAGAAATGATCAAAGAGGTCAAATTTGAAGGAACGACTTACAATGACTTGCCTTTTAAATTTGAAGCAGGTACACCAAATATTGTTGGTGGAGTCGCTATAGAAGCTGCCATCAGATTTATTGAAGAAATAGGTATAGAGAATATAGCTCAGCAAGAAGCTGAATTACTGGCTTATGCAACTGAAAAGTTACAAGAAGTTGGAGGCATACGATTTATTGGAGAGGCCAAAGAAAAGGCAGGTGTTGTATCTTTCATTATTGATGGTGTTCATCCTTATGATGCCGGAACGATACTCGATAAATTAGGAATTGCTATACGAACAGGCCATCATTGTGCTCAGCCGGTAATGGATCGGTATTCAATTCCCGGAACGATGAGAGCTTCTTTTGCAGTATACAATACAAAGGAAGAAATAGACACGTTTATTGAAGGTGTGAAAAAAGTGAAACAATTATTTTCATAAATGACTATTCTAGAGATACAAGAGGAGATAATCGAAGAATTTGATATGTTCGATGATTGGATTCAGAAATACGACTATTTGATTGAGTTGAGCAAGAGTGTTCCATTGATTGATGAGGCAGATCGAGTAGAAGGAAACTTAATCAAAGGCTGCCAATCTAAAGTATGGTTGCACGCAAAAAAGGAAGGTGAACATGTTCGGTTTATGGCAGATAGTGATGCGATTATAACCAAAGGAATTGTAGCTCTTTTAGTTCGTGTGCTAGACGGTCAAAAATGTCAAGACATCATTGATAATGAATTACATTTCATTGATGCAATTGGCTTGAGAGAGCATTTATCAATGACTCGATCCAACGGTTTGGTTTCCATGATTAAGCAAATGAAAATATACGCGCTGGTATTTCAAGCAAAGTAGGACTCAATAGAATATAAACTTAGAGGTATAAACCTAAAATAAAAGAGCATGAACGAAGAAGAAATGCAAGCCATAGGCGAAAAAGTAGCAGAAGTACTCCATGGTATTTACGACCCTGAAATTCCTGTAGATATTTATGAATTAGGTTTAATTTACGACGTTCGTGTGAGTGATCAAGGCGATGTAGAAATTGACATGACTTTGACGTCTCCCTCATGTCCTGTGGCAGAAACAATGCCCGAAGAAGTTCGAGAGAAAGTTAGCTCTATTGATGAGGTTAACGAAGCAAAAGTGATTATGGTTTTTGAGCCTACTTGGACCAAAGATATGATGAGTGAAGAAGCCAAACTTGAGTTGGGGTTTTTGTAAAGCGAAATCGAGTTATAAAGGAGAATTCCTAAACGTTTTTATAGAATGGATCAAATCATTAACAAAGTAGCGCAATCTGGATTAATAACGCTCAACCTAGAAGACTATTATGATTCCGGTACTAGGGAGTTTATTGACCTGAAAGAACACCTTTACGAAGGATTGATACTTCGTGAGCGAGACTTTAGAGATTTTGTAAAATCGAATGATTGGTCCTTTTATCAAGATGCAAATGTGGCTATAGATATTACGACTGATGCGATTGTTCCTGCTTGGGCTTTTATGCTAGTTGCTTCTGCTGTGTCTCCTTTTGCAAAGACTATTATCAAAGGATCTTTAGCAGACCTAAACAAGCATTTGTATACTTTGGCTCTACACAAAATTGATTTAAATCAATTTCAAGACCGATTAGTCATCGTGAAAGGCTGTTCAAATGTTCCGGTTCCAGAATCAACTTACGTAGAGCTTTGCAATATGCTCCAACCGGTAGTTAAATCATTGAGTTACGGTGAAGCTTGCTCAAAAGTGCCACTGTATAAGAGAAGGTAGAACTTTACTTGAGAACTTATTTACCAAGCATTTTTGAATTTCTTGTTTTTGGCGTATTGTATGGTTTGAGTCAAGTACTCTTCGGTGTTATACAAGGGCATGGGTACAATTGATTCCAACAGTTTTGTATCGAACTCGTAGGGGCTAGATGTTATGTATTTATTTAGATGCAGTCCGATGGTTTTGTAGTAAATATCTTCCAATTTATTTTTCGCATCCAAAACAAAATTAGCATCGGAGGTGTTTACAAAGGTGTAATTTTCAAATCCTACGGCATCAATAATTTTTTTCATTCCTTTGAGTACATTGGTATTGTTACGCTGAACTATATTCAATTGCGGTATGTTTTTCGTGAAAACTTTCGAGATGACTTTTGCAGCGTAATCAACAGGAACAATATTCAGACCCGTTTTGTTGTTGAGAGCAAGACGAATTCGAGTTTCTTTGTTCGCAGGTTTGTTGTAGAAGAATTTTCCGACAAGATAATACACCATGTATTTTGAGATGAAGTACTTTGAGTCACGAAAAATATTACCCCCTAAAACACTAGGTCGTAATATTTGTATTTCTAAATCCAATTCAAGACCCTTCTTACGGAGGAATTTTTCAGTTGCATGTTTTGATGCTTCGTAGAAGTTTCTGAATTGTGGTTTTTTATTGTGATAATCATTGTCGATAACTCCACCAATATCACCAATGCTGAATGCTGTACTTATGTAGGTGAATTTTGTTATGAATGATGAAAAAGCTCCAAAGATTGTTTTCGTAAACTCTAGATTTTCTCGATAGAGTAATTCTTTTTGTGAGATATCGGTACTCAGATTAACACATCCAGCCGAATGAATGAAATAGTTTTTATCTGACCCAGATAAATAGTTGTTTGGTTTTAGAAAATCAGAGCTTTCCAATACGACCATTTTTTTTAGAAGTCCGACTTTATTTTGAGCAATTGGTTTTGGAGCCGCATCATTATTAATGATGCTCTTTAGCCTTGCATCTGCAGATATTTCCCCTTTTTTTCGAATCAAAAGAAAAATCTTTTCAATGCCTTCATTTTGAAGTAATTGATACAGAATTTGAGACCCTAAAGTTCCTGTTACACCAGTTAGTATGACATTCATCGGTTTGTTTTTACAAAAGTAATATTTATTATTCTAAGCATTTGACGTAACATTGGATTTGGTTCAATGAAGGTAGTAAAGACAAGTTTTACAGGTTAGTCTAATTCTTCAGACAGCAATTTAAATTCTAATTTTGGAGACATTTTTTCGTAAACAATACGATATACGGAGTCTGTTATTGGCATTTTTACCTGAAATTCTTTGTTGATTTCTTTGATGCACTTAACGGCATAATAACCCTCAGCAATCATATTCATATCCATCTGAGCTGTTTTAACGGAATAGCCTTTGCCAATATAAGTCCCAAAGGTTCTGTTTCGACTGAACTTTGAGTAAGCGGTTACCAATAAGTCTCCCAGATAAGCAGAATCCTTGATATCCCTATTGATAGGATGAACGGTGTCTACAAACCGCTTTATTTCTCGAATTGCATTGGAAACTAAAACGGAAAGATAATTGTCTCCATAGCCGAGCCCATGAGCAATACCTGCTGCTACCGCGATTACGTTTTTTAATACGGCAGAATACTCGGTTCCATAAATATCATCTGAGGTCGTTGTTTTTATATAGCGACAAGATAATTTCTGAGCCATAAACTCACTTGTATCTGAATCTTCACATGCAACAGTTAAATAGGAAAGACGCTCTAGAGCGACTTCTTCTGCATGACAAGGTCCGGTAATCACACCAATTTGATGACTAGGAACATGATATTCATTTTGTAAGTACTCTCCTACGATCTGATTGTGTTCTGGAATAATCCCTTTGACAGCTGAAAAAAAAGTTTTCGTACTTAAATCAATTCCAATTTCCGACAGTGTGGTATGCAAGAATGCTGAGGGAACAGCTAGAATAATGATTTCTGCAGTTTTGCAAATGGTTTCTAAGTCACTGTTAACCGCTACAATATTCGTGTCTATGAGTACATCACTCAAATAACGAGGATTGTGTTTTGTTTCTTTGATG
>Ga0115570_10000007_pt1 | contig 144086 bp, 152 predicted proteins | sample COGITO_mtgs_1205_3_FD_87294 | JGI IMG/M metagenome (GOLD analysis project Ga0115570, IMG submission 87294) | Pelagic marine microbial communities from North Sea - COGITO_mtgs_120524 | ecosystem: Environmental > Aquatic > Marine > Epipelagic | place: Germany:Helgoland, sampling site... | reverse complement strand
AATTGACCCAATGCAAGTATCCACATAGATTACTTGGTATTATTTTTTTAAAGAGCGCTTTGTCGCAACGCCATGTCTGCTACAAAGAAGCGAGAATTATACAGCCTCTCGCTGCGCTGTCAACGGATTATTGTTGAATTATGTCAGCTATTTTCTATTGCTTCGGTGTCAGGTTTTTAAGCGACTGAAACCTTTGCATATTTCCGTTTTCCAACTTGGAAAACATGTTCCTCACCTTTCATGATAATCAGGGTTTTGTCCTCTACTTTCTGTGTATCGACTTTAACCGCACCCTGTTTGAGCATTCTCATTGCATCAGAAGTACTGCTTGTTAGTCCTGCATCCTTCAGTACGTTAGCAATAGGAATCCCGTCTTTATCTGTTGTTAAGGTTATTTCAGGAATATCTTCTGGCATTTCGCCTTTCTTAAATTGGTTTTCAAACCCATCACGTGCTTGCTGACCCGTTTCTTCGTCGTTAAAACGTGCCACAATTTCTTGAGCAAAGTCTTTTTTGATTTCGATTGGGTTACGGTCACTGGCTACATCATCACGCCATTGTTTAATTTCGGACACGGTTCGAAAACTGAGTAAATCAATATAGCGCCACATAAGGTCATCTGAGATTGACATGATCTTACCAAAAATGTCCCTTGGTGAATCATTGATACCAATGTAGTTACCCAATGACTTAGACATTTTCTGTACGCCATCTAAACCCTCTAATATAGGCATCGTTAAAATTGACTGCTGGGGCTTGCCATAGGCTTTTTGTAATTCACGCCCCATTAATAGGTTAAATTTCTGATCCGTACCACCCAACTCTACATCGGCATCAAGCTCGACTGAATCATAACCTTGTATTAAAGGATAGAGGAATTCGTGAATTGCTATCGGTTGGCCCCCTTTATAACGTTTATCAAAGTCATCACGCTCTAGCATTCTGGCTACGGTATGGTTAGAGGCTAATCGAATCATATCTGCAGACGACATAGCATTCATCCAATGTGAGTTGAATACGACGGTAGTTTTTTCTGGGTCAAGAATTTTAAAGACTTGTTCTTGGTATGATTTGGCGTTTTCTTGCACCTGTTCGGGAGTTAAGGGTTTTCGTGTGACATTTTTGCCTGTTGGGTCACCGATCATGCCGGTAAAGTCACCAATTAAGAATAGAATGTCATGGCCAAGATCTTGAAATTGTTTTAGCTTGTTTAGCAATACGGTATGGCCTAAATGCAGATCAGGTGCCGTCGGATCAAAACCGGCTTTAATGCGAAGTGGTCTGCCCGTCTCTAGCTTTTCGATTAATTCAGCTTCGACTAATATTTCTTCTGCTCCACGGCGTATTTCCGCCATCGCTGTTTGCACATGAACCATATTTTTCTCCAAATTTGAACATTCTTTGGCGCGAATAGTACCACACCAGGCAAGAATGAAGACTTCCATTAAGTTAGAAATGCTGAGAGAATGTGAGGCTAATTACGCAGCAAATTTAGAGTTTTTGATGAAGCGAAATAGATTAGTACCGTCCTCTAAACAAAAAGCCATCTTTTCAGGTAAGGCGAGTTATTTCTCTCGTTATCGTTATCTTGCTCTCCTTATTCTATTGGGCGTTATTGTTTTGCTCTCTACTGGCTTTATCTCTTCGGATGATAAAACGTCGCCACCAACGGCTTTGCATTCAAATGTCATTGACTTGCCTGGACTGCCCGCGGCGAAACAAGTTAAAACCAGTTTACCTTCGGATGCTGTTTTTCCTCATAGTGCGGCCATCACGCCTGCTGTCGCTCAGGTAATAACTGCAGATGAGGAAACCACACCCGGTGAACAAACAGACATCGTTGATACTGAACAGAGTACGCCCGGCTTTCATTGGGAAGAAATTGTTGTTAAAGCCGGTGATAATCTATCTTTAATTTTCCCGCGGGCGGGGCTGACAGCAAGAGATGTTTATAACGTCACCCAACTAGATAAATCGACTATTAAACCGTTGCTGAACTTAAAGCCGGGGCAGGCTATTCACCTCGGCACTTTGCCAAGCGAAGAAGAAGGGAAATCGCTTCAAGCTTTAAAAATCGTATTAAACCCACTAGAGACTTTTTACATTGATAAGTTAGAAACGGGTTATGAAGCAAAAATGGTGACGCGTGATGTTGATGTCAGACAAAAACAGGTAACAGGGGAAATTGAGAACTCTTTATTTTTATCTGGTCTAACTGCGGGTCTATCTGACAAAGTCATTATGGAGATGGCGTATATTTTTGGTTGGGATATTGATTTTGCACTCGACTTACGCAAAGGCGATCAATTTAAACTTGTCTATGATGAACACTTCCTAGATGGTAAAAAAATTGGTGATGGTGAAATTCTAGCCGCTGAGTTTACCAATAGAAGCCAAACATTCCGTGCGGTTCGCTTTACTGATTCAGAGGGCCGTGGCCAATATTATTCTCCTGAAGGTCATAGTATGCGTAAGACTTTCACGCGTACACCCGTTCCGTTATCTCGGATCAGCTCGCGATTTAACCCTAATAGAAAACACCCTATTCTAAAGACGAACCGCCCTCACCGTGGTGTTGATTACGCCGCCAAGGCAGGTACACCTATTTTAGCAACGGGTGATGGTAAAGTCGCTTTTAAAGGGAGGAAAGGCGGGTATGGCCGGACCGTTATTTTGTCCCATGGCGGCAAATACACGACGCTCTATGCTCATATGTCGCGTTACAAAAAAGGCTTGAGAACCGGGCAACGCGTAAGACAAGGCCAAACCATTGGCTATATTGGTAGTAGTGGTCTAGCAACTGGCCCTCACTTACATTATGAATTTCGCGTCAATGGTGTTCACCGTAATCCTTTGACCGTCGCCTTGCCTAAAGCGCAACCGTTACCTAAAAAATACCGAACTGAGTTTAAAGAACAAGCGGCACCCTTTCTTGCTCAATTAGATGTTTTAAATTCTACTGATGTTGCTCAGGGCGAATAAATACTAGTATGGCTACTTATATTGGCGTCATGTCAGGAACGAGCTTAGATGGAGTTGATGTCGCCATTGTCGATATCAAACAAGCCTCCTCTTGCACTGTTATTGCTGCAGAGACCTTCGATTTCCCTGCTTCTTTACATCTTCTATTACAACGCTTAGTCGTTGATGGGCATTGTCATTTAAAAGATTTTGGTGCACTTGATGTGGCTTTAGGTCAATTTATTGGTCATGCTATCAATAACTTATTATCACGAAATGCCCTTCAATCCGCTGACATCATTGCCATTGGAAATCATGGTCATACGGTGTACCACTCACCAGAAGGCGAATTGCCTTTCAGCTTGCAAATTGGTGATGCTAATGTGATTGCTGAACTGACTCAAATCACGACGGTTGCTGATTTTCGCCAACGCGACATTGCGGCTTCTGGACAAGGTGCCCCGCTTGTTCCCGCTTTTCACCAAGCTGTGTTCTCAACACCAGAGAAGAGCCATGTTATTTTAAATATTGGCGGTATCGCCAATGTCACTTTGCTGGATCGTAACCAAGCGGTTATTGGGTTTGATACTGGACCAGGTAATGGCTTGATGGATGCTTGGATTCAACGCCACCTAGGCCAGCCTTATGATCAACAAGGTAATTGGGCTGCCAGTGGTCAATCTAATATCGCTTTATTAAACCAAATGCTTGCTGATCCTTATTTTTCAAAGGCTATTCCGAAAAGTACCGGGCGTGAATATTTTAACCTTGGTTGGCTACAACAGCAGTTAGACCATCATGGTGAGTCTGTTGATATCGTCGATGTACAAGCGACGTTAATGTCCTTGACTGTGAAAACAATCATTGATGCTATGACACTTTTTGCACCCAAAGCTTCTGGTGTTTATGTCTGTGGTGGTGGTGTTCATAACCACCAACTAATGCAGGTATTACAAACGCAGATCAGTGAGGCAACAGTGAGTAGTTCGGCCGATCTGGGTATTGATCCTGATTGGGTCGAAGCAGCGGCTTTTGCTTGGTTAGCTTACCGCACTGTTCATCAACAAACTGGTAACTTACCTTCTATCACGGGTGCAGATCACGCCGTTATACTTGGTGGTGTTTATTCTGCTTGAGTAATCACTCGTCGAGTGATGCTTCATAAGCACTTAACGACAACAAACTTTCAATATCTGCTAGGTTATCCGGCATGATTTTAAATAACCAGCCTTTGTCATAAGCATCTTCATTGATTAGTTCTGGCTCATCTTCTAATGCACTATTAACCGCGGTGACTTTTCCTGAAACAGGCATGTAAATATCTGAGGCTGCTTTGACTGACTCTAATAACATGCATGCTTCTTGGGCTGCCGCTATTTGTCCCAACGCCGGTAAGCCAGCGAAAACAACATCACCAAGTTGGTCTTGGGCATGATCTGTAATACCAATCGTTAGCTCACCATTGTCTTCTACTCGTACCCATTCATGTGATGTCGCATATTTTAATTGTTCAGGCTTTGTCATGATTCAGTGCGTCCGTATAGTGCGTTTAAGTGTTTTAGGCGTTCGCTTGTATCTTGTTCTAGCCGATCCCATTCAAATGACCAAGCCCAATTGCCATCTGTCGTGCCGGGTACATTCATACGATGTGAGCCATCTAATGCTAAAATATCTTGCATAGGTAAGACCGCTAACTGAGCAACCGATTGCAAGGCTATACGATTAAATTGCCATGCGATGTCCTCATTGCTCTGGCCAAAGTAGTCAGTAATATGGTTTTTAGTCTGATCATCTAGCGCTCGATACCAGCCCAAAGTGGTATCGTTATCATGGGTGCCGGTATAGGCCACGCTGTCAGATTGATGATGATGTGGTAAATAAGGATTATCTGCACCACCGCCAAAAGCAAACTGTAAAATTTTCATGCCCGGCATCGCATATTTTTCTCTTAAGGCGGTCACTTCAGTTGTAATGATGCCTAGATCTTCAGCTACTAAGGGCAGTTCGCCAAACACCGATACTAATTTATCGAACAATGCCTCACCCGGCGCTTTTACCCAATAGCCATCGATGGCTGTTTCGCAATTGGCTGGGATCTCCCAGCAGGCCTCGAACCCTCTAAAATGGTCAATTCGAATTAAATCAAACAGGGCTAGTTGTGTCGTTAACCGCTGTTGCCACCAAAGATAATCTTGTTGCTCGTGTTCTGGCCATTGATATAAAGGATTGCCCCAACGTTGGCCGGTATCGGAAAAATAATCCGGTGGTACACCTGCCACTCGTGTTGACTGGCCTTGTTCGTCAAGGGTGAATAATGTGCTGTTGGCCCAAACATCTGCACTATCATGTGCACAAAAAATAGGCATATCGCCGAACAACAATACACCTTCGTTATTGGCATATTGTTTCAAGGCTTTCCATTGCTGGAAGAATAAAAACTGTTCGAATTTTCGAATTGTGAGCGCTTGCTGATACACTCCTTTAAAGCTACTTAATGCCGCTTCATCCCTTTTCCTTAATGCTTCTGGCCATTTAAACCACGCTTGTTTTTGCTGAGACTCACGTATTTCACAAAACATTACGTAATCGTCTAGCCAATCTGCTTGCTGCTGACAAAATATGGTAAATTCAGCTTTTTGTTGATCTGAAGCCCGCTGTTCAAATTGCGGATAAGCCACTTTAATGACATTTTCAACGTCAGATTCGAATGGATCTAAATCAGCCCAGTCTTGTAAACCGATATGATCGAGACAAATAAGCTTGTTACTGGCCGCGTGTGCCGATAAACATTGGTAAGGAGATTGGTCACTATGGGTTGGACCTAATGGCAACATTTGCCAAATCGTCATCCCACTTTCGCTTAAAAAGTCAACGAAACGATAAGCATCAGCCCCAATTGTGCCACTTGGTAAGCTGGTAATATGAAGAAGAACGCCACCACGACGACGATTAAAAACAGCTGCTTGCTGGCTCACTTATCCCCCACGTCGCATTGTACCGCCTTGTTCAACTTCGCCACCGCCTTGAGAAACAACTTCAGATAATACTTGTGGCACTTCCTCGCCCAACATTTGGTAAAAATTAGACAAATGCAGTCGGAATAAACGTTCAAAATCGCTAACGCTATCACCTGAATTATAATCACCGAACCACCAGAACCAATCTGAACCTTCACAAATAGCGAGCTGTCTCAACAACCGGTGCATGGTATCCACATCAAACGTTTTATTGGCGACAACGAGATCAAATGTGTGTTTCGCTTGGCTTAATAAATCCCATCCTCGGTTTTTATCCGCGTCACCAATCCAAGTTGAGAAACTGCCATAAACCCAGCTCCCTGCGACCAATTCTGGCAAATGTCCTGCTTCGACATCGTTTTCTAAACATTCTGAGAAGGTCGTTAATTCAATATCGGGATGATCGGCTAATTGCTGATAAAGGCCTTGCAGGAAATAGTAGCCGTTGTATGAATAATATTCCCAGGCATTTTCGCCATCTAAGATAACCGAAACAACACGATCTTTATCGTCATCAGTCTCAGCTTTAATTGTCGTCAAATGGCTGATAAAGTCAGCGATGGCATCTTCAGCTGACCATGTCGTGTAATTAAAACCTATCAGGTCAGACAAACCATCATTCCGGAAAAAACAGGCCGGGCCTTGTTCAGATACTTGATACGGTTTATGTATACTGGCATCGGGCATATCAGACTTCTTGAGACTATTTCGCAACACATTTTCGCCAGTCGCAGCCCAGTTAAAACCATGTTGGCCAATGAGTTTTAATGTCTCAGTTGATATTGCCCCTTCAGATGGCCAACAGCCTTTCGGTTTGAAACCAAAATAGGATTCAAAAACACGTAGCCCTTCATCCATATGCCAATGAGACCGTTCTTCACCGCCTGGGTAATTTGTTATTTCTGGCAGCTCGGCATCCGGCATTGCTTCTAATGTTGAATTAATATCCAATAATAACGGCACAATCGGGTGGGCATAAGGCGTCACCGACAATTCTACCTTTCCTGATTCAGCCAAGCGGCGATAGCGTGGAATTAAGTTATCGAGTAATTCACCCATCACGGTCATCAGTTGTCGACGATCATGAAAATCAAAATTATGACCTTTTTTCATCAACGCCTGAATACGAATATCTGTCCGTCGGACCGACTCGCCCATCCACGCCAAGTGATACCAAACTAAGAGATCGATCATGAATTGGTCGTTAACATAAGCTAGCCGATCGCTATCTTCAACCAATTCTCGTGCCATTGAGGCTAGTTTGGAAAAATGTGGGAATGGTGCAATCAACTTTTCATCATTGGCCCTTAAACAAGCCATGATGAGTGTTTTTCGTTCTTCAATATGAACAGGTTGTATCGGCGAATCTAAAGCGAGCAACATCGGGTCTTTTAAACGACCGGTGCCTTTAAACCGCTCTTTTAACTGCGTGTCGTAGTCAGCTAGTTGTTCAATTAATGTTGGCGCAAAGTTAACGACCGCTTTGGCGCCTGGCACATTTTCCAAATGCCATGCCATATCCACGTAATCTTTAATCGCATGGAGATATGTCCAAGGCAGTTGATAGAGTCCACTTAGTGGTTCACTGTACTGCGGCTGGTGCATATGCCAGCATAAAACGACTTTTAACTTATCTGACATGTTTGTTATTTTGACCTAACATTTCTGGTGTCACGAGGACGACGCCATCGGGGGAAATTTCATATTTTTTTGCATCTTCCACCGGATCTTCTCCGATCACAGTATTTGGTGGCAGATCACAGCCTTTATCTATCACAACTTTGTTCAAACGACAATTCCGGCCAATATTGACATTAGGAAGAACCACACAGTTTTCGACGACGGCATAACTATGCACTTTCACATTCGAAAAAAGCACACTATGGCGTACTGTTGAACCTGATATTAAACAGCCGCCTGAGACCATTGAATCAACAGCTATTCCACGGCGACCGTCATCATCAAAGACAAATTTGGCCGGTGGTTGTTGTGCTTGATAAGTCCAAATTGGCCAGTCATCATCATATAGATTTAGTTCTGGCGTAATACCAATTAATTCTAAATTGGCTGACCAAAACGCATCAATCGTACCGACATCACGCCAATAGCCTGGATCACTGCCTTGGACATCTTTATAGGGGAATGCGATAACTTTATGATTTTCAATTAAATTTGGAATAATATCGTGGCCGAAATCATGAGTTGATTCACCATTCGCCGCATCGTTAATCAATTGGTCATATAAAAAAGCAGCATCAAAGATATAAATCCCCATTGACGCTAATGCCGTCCCTTCTTTGCCGGGAATAGAATTCGGTGAATCAGGCTTCTCATCAAACGCGTTGACACGCCATGATTCATCCACTGACATGACCCCAAATGCTTTAGCTTCTTCTAGTGGCACTTGTAGGCAACCGATGGTCATATCAGCCTCATTTTCTACATGTGCTGCTAACATATCACCGTAGTCCATCTTATAAATATGGTCACCGGCTAAAATAAGTACATATTCTGGGCCGTGTGTTCTTAAAATATCGACATTTTGGTAAACCGCGTCTGCTGTGCCGGCATACCAGCCTTCTTGTGCTGTCTGCTGAGAAGCGGGTAATAACTCGACAAACTCGCCAAGTTCACCCCGCATAAAGCCCCAACCCTGTTGTATATGCCTTATTAGTGAATGTGATTTGTATTGGGTTAATATGCCAACACGACGAATGCCGGAATTAATACAATTCGATAACGGAAAGTCGATAATTCTGAATTTACCACCAAAAGGGACGGCCGGTTTCGCTCGCCAATCCGTCAACTGTTTCAGTCTAGAACCACGCCCCCCTGCCAAAATCAGTGCCACAGTGTCTCGAGTAAGACGACTGACAAAACGCGTGCTATTATTGACTGACATGAGGTAACTCCAAGCGGTAAATAATTGAAATTGCCTATTAGACTGCCACAGGATTTCACATTCATCAAAAAAAAATTATTTGGAAATTCAAGACTATGCTTTCAGGAAAAAAATTATCCGATGATTTAGTTAAGATCATAGAGGCCCGTCATCATGACCCTTTCTCTGTATTGGGCCTGCATACTGATGATAAGCAAGCGACCGTGACTGTTTTTCTACCGGATACGCAGACTGCTTTCCTGAATAATAAACTGCCTCTAGACCGCATCGAGGGGACAGATTTATTCCAATGGACAGGGCCATCCAAATCCCTCGACATTCCTTACCAAATCAACCGCATAAATGGCGACGGAACCCATTTGCAACAGTATGATGCTTATGCTTTTTCTCCCCAGTTATCAGACTTTGATTTACACCTATTTTCAGAGGGTAAACATTGGCATGCCTACCGCTTTTTCGGTGCCCATCATCATGAAGTCGATGGCGTAAAAGGTGTGCTTTTTTCAACTTGGGCACCCAGTGCAGAACGCATTAGTATCATTGGTAACTTTAATCAATGGGATGGCCGTTACCATCCGATGCGAGTCCGTGGTGGTAATGGTGTTTGGGAATTATTTATCCCAGGATTGACCGCTGGTGAGCTCTACAAATTTGAAATTCGCAACCGCGATGATGGGTCGCTACACGTGAAAATGGATCCATATGCGCAACAATCTGAACTTCGGCCTGGTACAGCATCAGTTATCGCTCCTCAGCCGCGCCATGATTGGCAAGACGAACCATGGATGACAAAACGTGCGGCCGCAGACTGGTTGCATCAGCCTCACTCTGTCTATGAAGTCCATTTGGGCTCATGGAAGCGTAATGCCGATGGAGACTTTCTCAGCTACCGAGAAATGGCTAAAGACCTTGCCCCTTATGTCAAAGAACTCGGCTTTACGCATATTGAATTATTACCTGTTACTGAGCATCCCTTAGATATTTCTTGGGGCTACCAAACCACAGGCTATTTCTCGCCTACCAGCCGTTTTGGCTCTCCTGATGAACTTCGCTACCTTATCGATCAGTGTCATCAGCATGACATTGGCGTAATTCTAGATTGGGTGCCCGGCCATTTTCCTAAAGACGCCCATGGCCTCGCCCGCTTTGATGGCAGTGCTTTATATGAACATGCTGATCCGCGACAAGGTGAGCATCAAGATTGGGGCACATTGATATTTAACTATGGCCGTAGTGAAGTCACTAACTTCCTACTGTCTAGTGCTATGTATTGGTTAGAGGAATTCCATATCGATGGCTTACGGGTGGATGCAGTCGCATCTATGCTCTATTTAGATTACTCCCGGGAAGCCGATCAATGGGTGCCCAATAAGCACGGTGGACGAGAAAATCTTGAGGTGATTGAATTCCTTAAACACCTCAATACGGTCTTACATCAAACCCATCCGGGCTGTTTAATTGCTGCGGAAGAATCAACCTCCTATCCGATGGTTTCCCGGCCCGCTCATATGGGTGGCTTGGGCTTTTCGATGAAATGGAATATGGGCTGGATGCACGATATCTTAAAGTATATGCAACAAGATGCTATTCACCGGCGCTATCACCATGATTCTTTAACATTCGGATTGTTATACGCTTTCACTGAAAACTTTGTTCTGCCCTTCTCTCATGATGAAGTGGTTCATGGCAAAGGCTCAATGCTGACTAAAATGCCTGGTGACGAGTGGCAACGTTTTGCTAATCTACGCTTGCTCTATACCTTTATGTTTACCTACCCAGGTAAAAAACTGTTATTCATGGGCTCTGAATTTGGCCAAGGCACTGAATGGAATTGTGAAAAAGCATTGGACTGGTATGTTTTACAATACCCGTTGCATGCAGGTATTAAAACACTGGTCTCTGATCTCAATAAGCTCTATACCCAAACGCCCGCTCTATACCGACATGAATTCGATCCGCAAGGTTTTGAATGGTTAGATTGCAGTGATCGCGAACAGTCTATTTTGAGTTTTATCCGGAAAGATGGTGAGCAGCATGTTATTACTATTTTCAACTTCACACCGGTACCACGTGAAAATTATCGTATTGGTGTCCCTGAGCTAGCACAATATCAAATTATCTTAAGTTCAGACTCACAGTTTTATGGTGGCAGTAATGTGGACAATTTTGCGGTATTAGAAGCCGATGCGATTCCTTGGTCTAATCGACCTTATTCATTGTCAGTAAACTTACCCCCACTGTCTGGCATCGTGTTACAAAAAAAAGCCTCTTAATTTTTACCTGACATAAAAAAAGGCGCTAATAGCGCCTTTTTTTCTAAACACTTATTACATTATCGCTTCGTTAATTGCCTAATTAACTTAATTAAACTCATCGTTGAACTATCATGTACTGAAATAGCGCTCTCTGGCCGTAAATCAGGCAAGATAGCTTTTGCCAGTTGCTTACCTAACTCTACACCCCACTGATCAAATGAGTTGATATTCCACACCACGCCTTGGACAAAGACTTTATGCTCGTATAAGGCCACGAGTTGACCCAACATTTCTGGTGTCAATTGTGGGAACAACAAGGTATTGCTAGGACGATTACCAGGGAATATTTTATGTGGTAATAATGCTTCTAGCTCTGCGCCTTCTAGACCTTCATTAACTAATTCAATCCGTACTTCTTCGGCTGACTTCCCTTTCATCAATGCTTCTGATTGTGCCAAACCATTGGCCAGCAAAATAGATTGATGATCGCATTCGGGATAATGACTGTTAACCGGCAGCACAAAGTCAACGGGAATGATCTGCGTACCTTGATGAATCAATTGGAAATAAGCATGTTGGCCATTAGTACCTGGCGTGCCCCAAATAACAGGGCCAGTTTTATAACTCAGACGCTGACCTTTTCGATTCGTCACTTTACCGTTACTTTCCATATCCAACTGCTGCATATGATTAGGGAAACGGGCTAAAGAATGGTCATACGGAACAATCGCATGAGTCTGGGCACCAAAGAAATTGATATACCAAATGCCTAAAAGCCCCATTATCACGGGCATATTGTCTTCAAACGGTACGGTTTTAAAATGGTTATCCATTTCATGGCCACCTTCTAAGAGGCGTTCAAAATTATCCATACCAACGTATAGCGCGATAGGTAAGCCAATGGCACTCCATAAAGAATAACGGCCACCAACCCAGTCCCAGATTTCAAACATATTCTCGGTATCAATACCAAACTCTGATACAGCTTGCGCATTAGTCGAGACCGCAACGAAATGCTTAGCGACGTCTGCTTGTTGTCCAGATTGTAAGAACCAAGTCCGTGCGGATTGCGCATTGGTGAGGGTTTCTTGGGTCGTAAACGTTTTAGAAGCAACGACGAATAACGTTGTTTCTGGGTTCAGGTTTTCTAATGTTGTGCTCAAATCTGTGCCATCAACATTTGACACGAAATGGACCTGCATTCCATCAACACCATACGGTTCTAATGCATCACAAATCATAGCAGGACCTAAATCTGACCCACCGATGCCGACATTCACTACATCGGTAACTCGTTTTCCTGTGTAACCTAACCATTCACCGCTATGGACTTGATCACAAAACTGTTCCATTTGCGCTAATACCGCATTGATCCCGGGCATTATATCTTTGCCATCGACCATGATTGGGGTACTACTACGATTACGTAATGCGATATGGGACACAGCACGACCTTCTGTCGTATTAATTGCTTCGCCAGAGTACATCCGTTCTATCCAGCCGGATAAATCGAGGGACTCTGCTAAGGCGACTAGTTTTCTAACCGTCCCTTTTGTAATCCTATTTTTCGAATAATCAAGTAATAAGTCTCCACTAGTTAATGAAAAATGCTCGAAACGACTCGCATCCAGTGCGAACTCATCACGCATTGAGACATATTTAAGGTCTGCAAAATGACGCTCTAATGATTGCCATTCAGGTGTATTCAAAGGAGTCATGTTTTTCTTCTATTTTTAAGATTGTAAATAATTTGCTAATGCATCCCAAGCGATGGTTTCTTGTTCACCCGTTGCCATCGTCTTAACACCTATCGCTTGTTGGCTAATTTCATCTTCACCTAAAATCAAGGTCCATTGTGCTTCGCTACGGTCTGCTTGTTTAAACTGGCTTTTAAAACTACCACCACCGCAGTGTGTAATCAACCTAAAACCCGGGATCTGATCACGTAATTGCTCAGCTAAGATCGGCGCTTGTTTTGCAGCCGCCTCACCAACGGCGACAATATAAGCATCGATGCCCTTGATCTCTGGCAAGCTGTTTGTTGTCTCTAGCAGTAAAATAAGACGCTCTAAACCAATCGCAAAACCAATCGCTGTAACACCTTTACCGCCTAATTGGCTTACTAAACCATCATAACGTCCACCAGCACAAATAGTACCTTGTGACCCTAATTGGTCTGTCACCCATTCAAAGACTGTTTTGCCATAATAATCTAAACCACGAACTAGCCTTGGGTTCACTTCATACGACAATCCAGCCTCATTTAATGCATCACACAGCGCAGTAAATTCTTGTCGTGATTCGTCATCCAAATGATCTAATAACTTTGGTGCAGCCTCATTTAGCATCTGCATCTCAGGGTTCTTACTATCTAATATACGTAACGGATTAGTATGAAGTCGGCGTTGGCTATCATCATCTAATTGATCTTGATTAGCCTCAAAATAAGCAATCAAGATATTTCGATACGCTAAACGTGCTTCTGTCGACCCTAAAGAATTAATTTGTAACGTCACATCTGTTAAGCCTAATTGCTTCCACAAACGGGCTGTCATTAAGATCATCTCAGCATCAATATCCGGTCCATTGAATCCGTAGGCTTCAACACCCACTTGATGAAACTGGCGGTAACGGCCTTTTTGTGGCCGTTCATGCCGGAACATAGGCCCTTGATACCAAAGACGTTGTGTTTGATGAATTAAGCCATTTTGCATTGTCGCTCTCACGCAACCTGCAGTTCCTTCGGGGCGTAAGGTTAAACCATCGCCATTTCGGTCTTCAAAGCTATACATTTCTTTTTCAACAATGTCAGTCACTTCACCAATAGATCGGCTAAATAAAGCTGTTTTCTCGACGATTGGAAAACGAATTTCTTGATAACCGTAACTGGATAAAACTTTGTTTAGCGTTGTTTCTACTGACTGCCAATAGGGTGTTACGTCTGGCAGAATGTCATTCATTCCCCTGACTGAACGGATACTTTCTGCCACTTAACTGATGTCCTTTATCTGAATAACTTTTTCTGGGTGAGATTGTGCTTTCTGACGTGCGATGCGTTGTCTAATTTCTTTTTCTAACTCATCGACTAACGCATCATTTTCCACTTTATGATTCGGTTTACCATCGACATATAATAAGTTGGGTGTCCCGCCAGTCAAACCAATCGCTGCTTCTTTGGCTTCGCCCGGCCCATTCACAACACAGCCAATAACAGCCACATCCATCGGCTCAGTGATATCTTCCAACCGCGCTTCAAGCGCATTGACTGTCGAAATAACATCAAACTGTTGACGTGAACAAGAAGGACAAGCAATTAAGTTGATCCCTTTATTGCGTATTTTGAGACTTTTTAAAATATCAAAACCCACTCTAATCTCTTCTACTGGATCGGCGGCTAATGAGACTCGGATGGTGTCGCCTATCCCTTCTGATAGCAACATGCCCAAGCCAATGGCTGATTTCACTGATCCAGAACGTAAACCACCCGCTTCGGTAATGCCGAGATGAAGTGGTTGTTCTATTTGGCCTGCTAATTGGCGATAAGCATGCACTGTCATGAACACATCTGACGCTTTTAAGCTGACTTTAAAGTCTGGGAAATTGAGTCGGTCTAGAATATCAATATGACGCATTGCTGATTCAACTAATGCTTCTGGTGTCGGTTCACCATATTTTTTTTGCAGATCTTTTTCTAACGATCCGGCATTGACGCCAATGCGAATTGGAATGCCATGGTCACGTGCGCTTTCTACAACTGCCCTAACCCGATCTTCGCGACCAATATTACCCGGGTTGATTCTCAAGCAGTCAACGCCTAATTCGGCAACACGTAAGGCAATTTTGTAATCAAAGTGAATATCTGAAATTAACGGTAAATTGACACGCTGTTTTATCTTGCCAAAGGCTTCTGCCGCTTCCATTGACGGTACAGAGACTCGTACTAGATCAGCGCCGGCTTTTTCTAAACTGTTAATTTGGGCTACCGTCACATCGAAATCGCAGGTTTCGGTATTGGTCATGCTTTGCACCGCTACTGGTGCACCACCGCCGATAGGTACGTCACCCACCATAATCTGGCGGGACTTTCTACGTACAATTTTCTGGTATGCATTACTCATCTGCAATCGTCTCAATTAGGGCAGTTATTGGCATCCCGTTAGTTAATACAGGTCACTTTGTACCTGTTTTGATTCTTCTGAATCGGGGAAACTGCCTCGCAATAAATTACTGTAACTCGCCACAGCATCTTTATCGCCAATTTGGCGTTCTGTTTTTACGGCTTGTAATAAGGCTTTCGGTGTCCAACGCGCTGCGTTCCGATAACGTTCAATATAAGCCCGTGATGTCAAATATTCACCTTGTTCATAGCTAATTTCTGCCATTGCCAATAATGACTTACCTAATTTTGGATTGATTTGTAAGGCTTGGCGCAAGTATTGCTCTGCTTGTATCTCATCAGGTATTAGTTTTGTGCATAGACCGGCATTTTCATATGCCTGTCCCTTACTGCGATATAGCGGGTTTTTAAGTGCGGCTAAGAAACGGGGAACAGACTCATCATAACGCCCTTGTGTACATAAGAATGCACCATAATTATTTTGGGCTTCAGAATAATTTGGTTCCAGTCTGACCGCTTGCTTGTAATGGTATTCTGCCTTACCTGACTCATTTAAACGTTGGTATAAGATCGCAATGGTGTTGTGAGCAGTGCTTGAGCTTGAATCTTGTTTTAATGCTTTTTCTAACTTACTTAACGCGGTTTCATAATCACCACGTTGCATGTAGTTCAAGCCCAGCTGCATATTGAGTTCAGCCGCTTTTTTATCTGGTTTGATATATTCGGATGAGGTTGAATTTGGCCGAATGTTACTATTGCCCGTTTGACCTTGGCAGCCAGCAAGCACAAACAAGAAAATGATGAGCATTAAGACATGTTTATTCATCAGACAGCTGCAGCCTCTTTCTCTTTAAGACGTTCGGTTCGACGTGTTTTATCTAGTACTTCTCCGGCTAATTGACCACATGCCGCAACGATATCCTCACCGCGTGTTTTGCGAATCGTCGCCACATAACCGCCATCTAACAATTGTTGCTTAAAGCGGTTAATCACATTTTTTGAAGAACAGATGTAATTGTTGCCAGGAAAGGGATTAAAGGGAATCAAGTTAATTTTCGTTGGTAACCCTTTCAAAATCCGCATGACATCTCTGGCGTCTTGTTCTGAATCATTGATGCCCGCTAGCATGACGTATTCTATTGTGATGTGGCGGCTTTTATGCCCTTCGACATAACGATGACAGGCTTCTAATAAGACGGCAATCGGATACTTTTTATTCAGTGGAATGATTTCATCACGCAATTTGTCATTGGCGGCATGCAGTGATACCGCAAGGCTGACATGACAATCTTCACGTAGCTTATCAATCATCGGCACCATACCTGATGTACTCAATGTGACTCGGCGCCATGAAATACCATAGGCTAAGTCATCACGCATCAGATTCATTGCACTGATCACATTTTTGTAATTGGCTAACGGTTCGCCCATGCCCATCATAACGACATTGGTCACGACTCGTTTTCCTTTAGGATCTTTGCCTAAATATTCATTGGCTATCCATAGTTGCCCAATGATTTCACTGGCTTCTAAATTCCGGTTAAACCCTTGCTGTGCGGTTGAACAAAATGTACAGGCCAAAGCACAGCCTACTTGTGACGATACGCAGAGCGTACCCCGGTCATTTTCAGGAATATAGACGGTTTCAATCGCATTGCCACTGTCGAGTTGGATAATCCATTTTCTAGTGCCATCAACTGAAATATGTTCTTCTAATACTTCAGGTAAGGCTAATGAGGCTTTGTCTAATAATGTTTGTCGTAATGATTTACTGAGATTCGTCATCTCATTGAAATCAATCACACGGTATTGATGTATCCATTGTAATACTTGACGCGCACGAAATGGTTTTTCACCAATGTCAGTGAAAAAGGCTTCCAGACCCGGGAGGTCTAAACCAAATAAGTTTGTGCGCGCCATTTATAATTACTCAGTTATTTAGCGTGTACGTGAGCAAAGTTGATCTTCAGTAAAAAAGTAAGCAATTTCACGTGCTGCGCTGTCTGCTGAATCGGAACCATGAACCGCATTTTCATCAATGCTTTTTGCTAAGTCCGCACGAATGGTGCCGGCATCGGCATCAGCCGGGTTTGTTGCGCCCATTAAATCACGGTTTTTCAAGATGGCGCCTTCGCCTTCTAATACTTGGATCATGACTGGGCCTGATTTCATAAAGCTAACTAAAGCACCAAAAAATGGACGTTCACTGTGTTCTGCGTAAAAACCTTCTGCTTGTTCTTGGCTTAAGTGCGCCATACGCGCTGCGACAATTTTCAAACCTGCTCTCTCAAAACGGGTGTAAATATCGCCAATGGCATTGGCTGCTACTGCATCAGGTTTATTAATAGAAATAGTACGTTCGATCGACATGGTGCTTCCTTAATATATAAAGTGGGTTAAACTTTAATTATTTTAGCATTTTATGGCTGTCATGAGAGAACTATTGGGATAGAATTATTGTAATCGTGTTAATTTTATTGATTAGTCGACTAAGACAAGTTGGCCGACCACAACTTAGGCTACGCACAGAACTATGCATCAATCCTTTAAACGTATCGGGCTCTTTATTCGTAAAGATGATCCTATTCTTGAAAATGCAGTCGTTCAGGTCAATCAGTTTTTGACTAAGCAAGCCTTGTCGATTGTGATTAATGAACCCCTCGCCTTCTTGCCTGATCTTAATGTTGTGTCGATTGCTGACTTTCCTGAACGTTGTGATGTCACGATTGCCATTGGTGGAGATGGGACATTGCTCTCGGCATCACGTGCGTTAGCCGGAAGCGATTTGCCCTTAGTGGGGATTAATGTCGGTCGACTTGGCTTCTTAGCTGATGTCACATTGGATAAATTAGAGAGCCAATTGTCACAAATCCTCGCCGGCGAATACCGCGAAGATACCCGCTTTTTGATGCAAGCGACTATCAATGGTGCTGATGAGTCTATTGGCCTTGCGATGAATGATGTTGTCATTCATGCTTATCAAAATTTACATATGATTGAGTTTGAGACCGCCATTAATGGTCGGTTTCTCAATAGCCAGCGTGCAGACGGCATCCTCGTTGCTACTCCGACGGGTTCAACTGCCTATGCGATGTCTGCCGGTGGCCCAATCTTAGATGTTGATCTTGATGCGTTAGTACTGGCTTCTGTTTGTCCTCATACTTTGAGTAACCGACCCTTGGTCATTGCGGCTGATAGTGTTGTCGATATTACACTCAGTGAAAAAACCGTTGGCAGTTGCATGGCGTCTTGTGATGGTCGCCAAGGCCATATTATCCAACCAGGTGATACCATTCGCATTGCGCGTCACCCCAGTACGATTACGCTACTACACTTAGAAGATCATGACCACTATTCTATTTTACGTGCAAAACTGGAATGGGGTCGTAAGCTGACATGCTAAGCCATCTAAACGTCCGTCACCTGGCTGTTGTCGATGACCTTGAACTCGACTTTGAGTCTGGTATGACGTCATTAACTGGGGAAACAGGTGCCGGTAAATCTATCTTAGTCAATGCCTTAGGATTGGTCTTAGGCGATCGCGCTGATTCCAATATGATTCGTCACGGCCATGATCGCGCTGAAATTGAAGCTCACTTTGATCTCAGTCATAACCCAAAATTACAACAATGGCTGATTGAACAAGAGTTGGATGACAGTGGTCAATGTTACCTGCGCCGGACTATTTCGCGTGATGCTGCTTCCCGTGGCTACATCAATGGCCGCGCTGTCCCCCTTACGCAATTACGTGTTATTAGCGAACATAGCATTGATATTCATGGCCAACATGCCCATCAGTCCTTAGTCCGTGTAGACACACAGCGTCACTTACTCGATACGGTAGCAGGCACCAAACCATTGCTAGAGCACTTGTCGACGACCTATCAACAATGGCAAGCCATTAAACGTGAGATCGCCGATCAAGAACTTCAATCAGCGCAATATGCTGCTCAACTTAACCTACTACAATATCAAGTCAATGAGCTTTCCCCTCTTAACTTGACTGAGGCACATGTTCAATCATTAATTCGTGATCAAAAAAAACTAGCGCATGCTTCACAGCTTATTACAGCAGCCCAATCTGGGTTATATCAATTGGCTGATCAAGAACAAGGCTCAGCCTATAGCATCGTGACACACGCTTTATCAGAACTCGCTGACTTAGCCGAGATTGAACCTCAATTCACTAACATTATTGAATCGTTAAATTCGACCGTCGTTCAAATTGATGAATCCGCCAGCGAATTGCGCCATTACCTTGATAACACTGAACTTGACCCGCAGTTACTCGCAGAAGTTGAGAATGAATTGTCCTCTCTGCATCAATTAGCCCGTAAACATCATGTTGAAGTTGAAACATTACCCGCGCACTATACGGCGCTATGTGAGCAATTAACTAAATTAACCGATCACGATCAACAACAAGCTGCAATGCAAACACAGTTAATTACTCAAGAAACCCTTTGTCGCGACTTGTGTGAAAAAATTCGTCGTCAACGGCAGAAAGCAGCGCCCTCATTAGCAAAAGAGATTACTGATACCATTCAGCAGCTTGCCATACCCGGCGGCCGGTTAGAGTTTGTTGTTAAACCGATGGCTGAAGGTCACTTTAATGAAACAGGGTTTGATCAGATCCAACTCCTTGTCAGCACAAACCCTGGCCAAGCAGCCGGCGAGTTGGGCAAAGTGGCTTCTGGTGGTGAGTTAGCCCGTATTAGTTTGGCTATTCAAGTCGTAACGGCCGGTACTCGCAGTGTGCCCACTTTGGTGTTTGATGAAGTTGATGTTGGTATTGGCGGCGGTATTGCCGAAATCATAGGACAACATTTGCGCCAATTAGCATCAACACAGCAAGTTATTTGTATTACCCATCTACCGCAAGTTGCAGCACAAGCTCATCAACAAGTCCAAGTCACCAAGAAGCAACAAAAAGACACGACGTTTATTGAATTGGCCACACTGTCAGAAGCACAGCGTATTGAAGAAATTGCGCGCATGCTGGGTGGCGTTACTATTACCGATACCACCCGTTCGCATGCGCAAGAAATGTTAAGTCAATCGCACTAAACCCTGCTTAACTTAATTATTTTCTGCTTGGCAAGTTTTGCAGATGCCATAAATATACAGGCTATGTTCTGTCATTTTAAAGCCTTTTTCCTCTGCAATCGCACGTTGACGTTGTTCAATCACTTCGTCGACAAATTCTTCAATTTTATTGCAACTCACACACAATAAATGGTCATGGTGCGCACCATCTTCTAATTCAAAGACCGCATGACCGCCATCAATACTTAAACGCGATACTAATCCTGCGCCTTCGAATTGGGTTAGTACACGGTAGACCGTCGCTAAGCCGATTTCTTCACCTGACTCTAGCAGTGCTTTATAGACATCTTCTGCACTCATATGCCGTTGTTCAGAGACTTCTAATATTTCTAAGACCTTAAGCCTTGGTAAGGTGACCTTGAGGCCTGCTTTTCGTAAATCTTGTCTTTCCGCACTCATAAAAGATGCCTCGTCGAAACTGAACGATTAGCGTATCATCGCAGTTTGGTAATTAATTAAGATGTTCAATATAGATGAAAACCGTCCTCATTTACACTTTTTCGTTTTTTGCTTTATTCATATCTGGCTGCGCCAAGGATAAAATCCCTGGTGTTTACCGTATTGATATTCAGCAGGGTAATGATATTACCCAAGATATGATTAGTCAGTTAAAATCAGGTATGACTAAAAATCAAGTGGCTTATGTCATGGGCACGCCATTGATCATTGATACCTTTCACCCAGACCGTTGGGATTATATTTATAGCTTCCACCCTGGTAACGGACAACGTGAACAACGTCGTATTACTATCTACTTTAAAGGTGAATCGTTAGACTATATTAACGGTAACACGCGTATCGTCGCCCGTGAAGAAATGCCTCAAACTGTTAAAGTTGATAGTAATGTTGTGGTGCCACTATCTGATAAAAAGGTTGGTTTGTTAGCAGGTATTAAAGAAAAAATTGGCCTCGAGGGTGATGACACAGTCGAAGATGCCGCAGACAAAGTGGACTTGTTTGAAGACCGCCCTATCCCTGTGCCAAGGCAATCAAAAGGTCTTATAGATCGCATTACCGGTTCGACCAGTGCTATTGAAACTGAAGAGACTATTCAGGACGTCGAAACTGACAATAAACCTGGCCTACTAAAACGCTTTATCGGTTTAGGCAAGCAAGAAACCCTCGACGAAACTGATGCCGTTGAAATGGCCGATATTGTTGAACCTGAGCCTGTTATTGACGAAGCTGACACGCCAGGGTTATTTCAACGCTTTAAAAATGCGGTCGGCCTAGGTGAGTAAGTTCACCTTTTCGCTTAATCTACAGCCAAAAATTGGTCCCGTTCTGGGCGATAACTGAATAATTCACCGATCCGCACATCAAAGAACCAACCGTGTAGGCTTAAGTTGCCTTGTTCGACTCGTTCTTTTATGCAAGTAAAACTAAGCAAATTATCGAGTGAAACTAAAATAGCGGCTTGTTCACAGGCTGTTAGCTGTTCCCCCGTTTCATATTCTGCATGGCTTACTTTTACTTTATCTTTAGCTGCTTGCGCAATCGAAACCCATGGGTGAATGAATTGCGAGGCTGTTGTACCGTCATCATGCCAGAGTGCATGTATTCCACCACAATTGGCATGGCCCATTACGATAATATTTTCTACTTGCAAATGGTTAACGGCAAACTCTAAAGCTGCGCTTGTACCATGATAATGCCCGGCACTTTCCCAAGGTCGCACTAAGTTAGCGGCATTACGTACAAGAAATAAATCCCCAGGATCGCAATCCATCAGAATCGCAGGATCGACACGTGAGTCACAGAATGCAATCATTAATGTTATGGCAGGTTGACCTTCTTTCATGCTGGCATATAAACGTCTATCATCACCAAAATATTGCTGCTGGAAACGTTTGAAACCACCAATTAATTTTTTTTTGTACCCGCCATTCTTTCATCTCTTTTTCTATTGCGTTCGAATAAGTCGTCGGACAATAAAAAGCTATCGCTGCAATGTTGCAACGATAGCTTTTAGATAATACGTTTAGCTTAAGTTTGTTAGCTTAAGCATTTTGTTATTTTTCTTGATTATCACGTGCCAATTTAGCGCTGGCATCAAACCATTTCTGTTTAACGCTGCGTTTTCTGGCTAAGGCTATATTGGCCTCATACCATTTTTTCTTTACATCGGCATGCGAATCGACCGTGGTATTAGCTTCATACCATGGCTTATTACTCTTTGCTGCTCGAGTTGCAGCCAAATTGGCCTCATACCATTTCTTCTTCACATCGGCATGTGGATCTGCTGTTAAATTGGCTTCATACCACGGCACAGTATCGTCATTACCTGCTGATGCTTGATTGGCTTCGTACCACTTCTCCCGTGTTGCTCTCACATTTGATAGCGCAACTGCCAAATTGGCTTCATACCATTTTTTCTTGGTATCAACATGCTGTTGCATATTGGCTTCATACCAGGGTGTTTCAACTTCTACTGCCGGCAGTGAAGCTGCTTCATACCACTTGTTTTGGTTCGCTCGAGCAGATCGAGTATTGGCTTCATACCATTTATTATTAATTTGTTTTTCTTTCGCTAATGCCAGATTAGCCTCATACCACTTTTTCTTCACATCGGCATGTGGGTCAACAACTATATTGGCTTCATACCAAGGTTTACTTTTTCTGGCATGACGGGCTGCTTCCAAGTTAGCCTCAAACCACCGCTGTTTGGTATCACTGACTTTTTCATCATTGAACTCATACCAATGCTTTTCTGTTTTAGTATTATCTAGATTGGCCTCATACCACTTTTCTTGGCTTTCTCGTGCCGCTTCTAAGTTAGCTTGATACCATTTTTTCTTGATATCAGCATGCACGCCAGCCTGCGTATTGGCTTCATACCACGGTGTTGTCGCTGTGGCGGCTTGCTGTTGATTAGCCTCATACCACTTTTGTCGTGTCGCTTTAACAGAGGTGACCGCCGCTTTTAAGTTGGCTTCGTACCACTTTTTCTTAGTATCTAAATGTTTACTCATATTTGCTTCATACCAAGGTGCTCCTGTCGCCTTTGTTGGTAAGCTATTCGCTTCATACCATGGCGTCACTGTTATTTCAGAAGGTGTGGCTCGATTAGACTGATACCATTTTTTAGCTTTTTTTGGTTCTTTCCGTTGCTGATTACCGGCCCATTTTGTGTTGATATCTATCGTTGTACTCATCGTATAACCCTCCTGAGATAGATTATTACCCCAAGTTGATAGTACCTAAACATCACATAAACAACAACTTTTATGTAGTTTAAAAGTACGCCTGAGCCCCTACTATTCAAAGCATTGCTTCTCTGCTTTTATCTGTTGTAACAAGGCGATACGCTGTTCAACTAAGAGCATTCTACGTTGCTCTTTTTCCTCTACTGTTGCTGGGTCCCCTAAGTACGCCACACCTGCTAAACCTTGGACGACAGGGATAAAGTCCAATGTCACCATTGCTGCCGCCACTTTATTAGCATCATCTTCATAAAAAGGCGCTTTGTAGGTGTAACGATAAGGTTGCATGTTTCTGATTGTATTGTCTAAACCAACACAGCTCAATTGCTCAACTTGTTCATTACGTTCTATCACGGGTGGTTCAAAATAAATCGGCTCTAGTGGCACACCCGCTAATGTTAATGCTTAAGATGCTGACTCTAATCCTAGTAGTACGGTTAGGCTGGCTGCCATTATTATTGGTTTTAATCGCATCCTGTCTTCTCCTTAATTCATTTACTTAATAAGATCATCCGCATAAAACCACAAATCTCCAGCTTTAACTCGTTTTTTGTTATTTCAATTCAATCAATCAGGCGTCAAAAATAGCTCATAGTTTTGACTTTTCATTTGCCATACTATGACCAGTAAATTCAATTAATGGAGTTTAACAGTGGTTGATGAAGTGTATGATGAAAAACGCAGTTTTGTCAGAATGACTGTTGATACTTTGGTCACGTTTACCCTAAAAGTTAAAGGCGATACAGCGTATCATGGGACGAGTCAAAACTTAAGTGCTACCGGGCTCTCTATGACAACAGAAACAGGGATGACTATCGGTGATGGCGTTGAATTAATTATGAGTTCTAGCGACAACAAATTCCCCCCTTTTGTGGCTGAAGGCACTGTTATTCGTTCTATTGCTGATGAAACGAACGCTGATCTTTACCTTGTCTCTATTTCACTAACGAAAACACATTAAACAACGCTACTTATAATCGATAGCTTGTCGCTATCATGACCTTCGATACTAAAGACATGGTATGTTTAATCGATTGAGGTAATTCTACACCACCTGCTGATATCGCCATTGCTCTGTGATGGGCTTCATCTTCTCGCATTTGCTCAAGGATGGCGCGGCTTTTGGTATCTTCAGCACTTAACGTGTCTAGATGTTGTTCTAAATGCTTAACCACTTGCGCTTCGGTTTCTGCAACGAAACCCAAACTCCATTTATCACCCACTTTACCTGCTGCAGCGCCTAGCGCTAATGATCCGGCATACCATAATGGGTTGAAGACGCTGGTTCGCCCCCCTAATTGATGGACTCGCTGTTCACACCAAGCTAGATGGTCACTTTCTTCCATAGCTGCTTGTGCCATTGACTCTCTTACTTCGGATAATTTCGCCGTTAATGCTTGGCCTTGATATAGAGCCTGCGCTGAGACTTCTCCGGCATGGTTAATGCGCATTAAACGCATTGATTCTGTTTGCTGTGCTTCTGATAAGTTGGGTTCTACCAGATCATTACCTGGTATTGGTCTGTCACTGACCTCGGGTTTACCCAATAGTGTTTTTAGCGTTTTGTCACATTCAATGACCAAACTATCGATGAAATTAAGATGTCGCATCACATCATTATATAGTAGAGACGACAACTTATTCTAGACTGCGCCACGTTCAAAGAAATCTTCTAATGTGGCTGCCAGCTCTTGAGGTTGGAATTTAGGGACATAAGCATCGGCACCCACATTTTTACCCATACTTTGATTTGCTACGGCTGTTAAGGACGAATGCATAACAACGGGTACGTGCTTCAGCCTAGGATCTGATTTGATTTTTTGTGTTAATACATAACCATCCATTTCTGGCATTTCAACATCGGTTAATACTAATTGAATCTCATCAATGATGTCGGTATCGCTGCTTCACACCGCATTGCCATTTTATCTAATTCATTCCAGGCATTGGCACCATTAACATTCTGAATATATTTCACGCCCATGTGTTCAAGCGTTGTAGCAATTTGTTTCCGGGCAATGGCTGAGTCATCAGCAAATAAGATAGTGTAGGTTTTATCCGAATTCAATTTCTGGATATTTTCTAGTTTCATATCTTCATAGAAACTACCCGCATCAGCCAGTACTTTTTCAACATCCATGATCATCACTAAGCGTTCATCATCGAGCTCTGATACGGCTGTGACCAGACCACCTAATCGCTTTGATAGAAATGGTGGTGGCTCTTTTACTTGCGCCCAGTTCAAACGTTGAATCGTATCAGCTGCAGTGACTAAGAAGCCTTGAACGTGGATATTGTATTCGGTAATCATCAGGATTCTAGGTTCATCAGCTGATTGTAAGTGACAAAATTTTTGTAAATTAATAATTGTTACCATATCACCTCGGAGGCTAACAAAGCCTTCCACCCCTTCTGGCATTTCTGGTGCGGTGGTAATGTCGGGATTGTTCAGTACTTCTCGTACTTTAAATACATTAATGCCGAATACTTCGTTACGACCCGTTTCGTCATTTGTCCCTAGATTAAATAGCAATACCTCTAGATGATTGATTCCTGCTAATTTGGTTCTTTCATCAATCGAGTCGATTAAATTAGCCAGAATGTTCTTAAATTCCTAAAGCATTAACGTCAAAAGTTTCAATAAGGTCTTTTATAGTGTGTTCTCTATCGAGGCTCAACCATCTTGTTCCGTTACCGTTATAAAGGGCCTATTTCATTAGCAAAAAGGTGAATTATTCGACAATTTTGTCGACTTTTTTAACTTATTCATCATATTGAAAACGTACGCTTATTAAATTGGTTTAAAACCGAAAATCCACTTCGAGTGTTAAATAAACGTTAGAATAGTTCCCGTCCGTTTTATTAATTTTTTACACTATCTTGGCTTATCTGTTTTGAACGATATCCCCTGTAATGAGATCACACCGCTATGTCGGAAAAAAAAGTGCATGACCCCTTTTCAACGCGTGAAGCAGAAAACTACGATAATCCGATTCCAAGCCGGGAATTCATTCTAGAATTATTACAGCAAAATGACCGGCCACTGACTCGCCGAAGTATCGGTAAATTACTTGGTTTGTCAGGCGAAGAAAAAACTGAAGCCTTACGTCGTCGGTTAAGAGCGATGGAAAGAGATGGTCAATTACACCGTAACCGTAAAAGTGCTTATGGTGTGATGTCGAAGATGAATTTGGTCACTGGCCGTATTATGGGTCATCAAGATGGTTTCGGTTTTTTAATCCCTGATGAGGGTGGTGAAGACTTATTTTTAGGCCAACGTGAAATGCAGATTGCCTTACATGGTGATCGCGCTGTTGCCCGTGTCACGGGTATTGACCGCCGTGGGCGTAAAGAAGGTGCCATCGTTGAAATTATTAAACATGCTAATGAGCGTATTGTCGGCCGCTTGCTCTCCGATGCCGGCATTTATTATCTGATTCCTAATAACCGGCGTATCAGTCAAGACATTATGGTGCCACCCGAAAAGTTAATGGCGGCCAAACCTGGTCAAATCGTCGAAATTGAAATTACTGATCATCCCAATCGACACCGCTCTCCTCTGGGACAGGTTGTCACTGTTTTAGGCGACCATCTGGCACCAGGCATGGAAATTGATATCGCCTTACGTGACTTCGAGTTGCCACATGCTTGGTCTACAGAAGCCTTAAAGCAAGCTGAATCTTACGGTGAGAAAATCCCTGAAACAGCGATTGATAGCCGCCTTGATTTACGTCATTTACCTTTACTCACCATCGATGGTGAAGATGCCCGTGACTTTGATGATGCCGTTCATGCTGAGACAATAGAGGGTGGTTGGCGGTTATGGGTTGCTATTGCAGATGTGTCCTATTACGTGACGCCTGATAGCGTGCTTGACCAAGATGCGCAAGAACGTGGGACATCCGTCTATTTCCCAAGCCAAGTCATTCCAATGTTGCCAGAAGCTTTGTCTAATGGCTTGTGCTCTCTCAACCCTGATGTTGATCGTTTATGCATGGTCTGTGAGATGACGATTGATAGCGATGGGCGATTGAAATCACATCAATTTCATCAAGGTGTGATGAATTCAAAAGCTCGGCTCACTTATACCCAAGTTGCGGCTATGTTGGTCGACAACGATGCTGAATTACGGTCGCAATACCAAGCGGCCTTACCTGGTTTGGAAACAATGCATGGCTTATATAAAGCGATGCTGTCTGCCAGACACCAACGTGGCGCCATTGATTTTGAATTAACGGAAACCCAATTTTTATTTGATAGTAACCGTAAAATTGAAGCCATTGTGCCGCGCGAACGTAATGATGCCCATCGTTTAATCGAAGAGTTTATGGTCGCTGCCAATGTGTCTGCTGCACAGTTTCTATTAAGTAAAGAGCTCCCGGCACTGTATCGTGTTCATGAGACCCCTTCTGCTGAAAAATTATCTGGCTTACGTGAGTTTTTATCTGAGTTGGGCTTATCTCTCGGTGGTGGCGATGAGCCGTCACCCAGTGATTATGCTCGTTTGCTCAGTGCTGCTCACCAGCGCCAAGATGCGCACCTCCTACAAACAGTCATGCTGCGTAGTATGAAGCAAGCAATGTATCACCCGGAAAATGTCGGCCACTTTGGTTTGTCACTAGAGGCTTACGTGCATTTCACGTCACCTATTCGACGTTACCCTGATTTATTAGTCCACCGCGCAATTTGCCATCTCATTAACAACAAGAAAGCCAGTAAATGGGCCTATTCACATGAAGATATGGTGCAACTCGGTGACCACTGTTCAATGGCGAGCCGGCGTGCTGATGAAGCAACACGTGATGTCAGCGATTGGTTGAAATGTGAGTTTATGCAAGATCACGTTGGTGAAAGCTATGATGGCGTCATTAGCGGTGTGACCAGTTTCGGACTATTTGTTGAGCTCAGCGATATCTATATTGAAGGTTTGGTTCATATCACAGCATTAAAAAATGATTATTACGAATTTGATGCTTCTGGTCACCGTTTAACCGGTGAGCGCACCAGAATGGTCTATCGTTTAGCCGATAGAATACGCGTTAAAGTGGTGCGTGTTGACTTAGATGAAAAGAAAATTGATTTAGAATTGGCTTAAATATCAACTTTCCCTTGACCAGAGAAATAAAGGCAGTAGAATTACCTGCTTGCCAAACGGTTGCTGGGATTATCTCAATTCTGGTTCATCACGATGGTGAGTGTAGCTCAGTTGGTAGAGCCCCGGATTGTGATTCCGGTGGTCGTGGGTTCGAGCCCCATCACTCACCCCATTCCTTTAAGTTCAGCGTCACTTATTCTAAGTCTAATTTCTTTAGCTTATAACGCAGTGCACGAAATGAAATACCCAGCTTTTTCGCTGCGGCTGTTTTATTCCACCGTACGGACTCCAATGCTTCAGTAATCAATTGTCTTTCTTGCTCTTCAAGATGTGCACTTAAATCATTCGGCAAAGCGGCTTGGGTAGGTTTTTGAATTGATACTGCTCGCTGATTCTGTGTTGATTGAATTTGCAGTAACATCTCTGGTAACATCAAATCTGTTTCCATTATCGCATTGCCTTCCATCCAAGTTAGCGCCCGTTCTAAAATGTTTTCTAATTCACGGACATTACCTTTAAAATCATAAGACTGTAATGCCGATATTGCCTCATCATTAATCTTTGGTGCAGTATCTAGGCCATTTTTAGCCGCCAATTGTTCTAAAATATAATCCACTAATAAGGGAATGTCATCGCTGCGTTCTCGCAGGGGTGGCACTGATAATTCAATGACGTTCAAGCGATAAAACAGATCCTCTCGAAACGCGCCTTTTTGTACTTTTTCAGCGAGATTTTTATGGGTTGCACACAACACTCTGACATCAACAGGGATTTCTTCTTCGCTGCCAACAGGTCGAACTGTTTTTTCTTGTAAGGCCCGTAATAATTTCACCTGCATCATTAAGGGTAAATCGGCCACTTCATCTAAAAATAATGTGCCGCCATCCGCCGCTAGAAACAAGCCTTCTTTATCGTTAACTGCGCCAGTAAAGGCACCTTTTTTATGTCCAAAGAACTCGCTTTCAACTAACTCTGAGGGAATGGCACCACAGTTAATCGGTACAAATGGGTTGTCTGAACGTACACCCAACTCATGAATTAATCGCGCAACGAGTTCCTTACCTGTGCCAGACTCGCCACCAATGTATACAGGTGCTTGACTACGCGCTAGCTTAGAGACTTTACCTCTTAACTGCTGCATCACTGTCGTATCGCCTAATAAGTGATGGCGCGAGCGACGTTCCCTTTTCGTTTTGCGAGATGGTGATAATTTCACTGCCGTCTCCACCAAGTCTCGTAGAATACGTAATTTGACGGGTTTAGAAATGAAGTCAAAAGCGCCGAGCTTTAATGCTTGTACCGCTAAATCCATATTGCCATGCGCGCTGATCACTGCGACCGGTAAATCAGGCTTATCGGCTTGTAATGCTTTGACAAAATCCAAGCCGCTGCCATCGGGTAGCCGCATATCGGTTAAACAAAAATCAAACGCTTGCTGCGATAGTGCTTGTCGCGCCTGGGCAATATTTTCTGCCGTGACGCAATCTACCGACATCCTTTCTAGCGTCATCGTTAACAGTTCAAGAATATCGGGCTCATCATCTACCACTAAAGCTTGTGGGTTCATTTCAAATTCTCTTGTTTTTTCACTGGTATGTGTAATCTAAAACAGCTTTTTTCAACTTTATCGGAAACGTAGTTTAACCGAACGCCATTTGCCTGACAGAGTTCTCGCGCGAGATATAACCCTAAACCAGTGCCACCTTGTCGCTCCGACTGAAAGGGTTCGAATAAGACAGGTAATATCGTCTCTGATACACCTGGGCCATTATCTATTACATCAATCGACACGACTTCACCTTCAAGCGCCAATACAACCCGCACGCGTTGCTCACCGTCCTTTTCGCGAGAATAGTGCCATGCATTATCTAGTAGATTCCATAACACTTGTCGTAATTGCTCCGCATCGAGATACACATTGGCTAATGGCGCTTTAATCACAAAACCGATGTCTTGTTCCGGTACTTGTTTATAATTTATAAATTCCGCCATTAATTGCGTTAACCAAGATGCCAACACAATCACAGTTGGATCGACTGTTTTACGTCGGCTCATTTGTAAGATCGTTTCAATAATATTATTCACTCTCGCGCTATGGCGTTGGATAATATCGGTGAGCTTTCGTGTTTCAGGTCCAGCATCCTTGGCTTCTGCGAGTAACTCTCCAGCATGGCTAATTGCCCCCAGTGGATTGCGCACTTCGTGAGCAATACTGGCTGTTAACTGCCCCAAAGAAGCTAATTTTAATTGTTGGGCTTGTTGCGATATTGCCGCACTATTTTCAATGTAAAGTACTGATTCTCCACTCTCTAACAGCATGGCATTAATCGCTAACTCGGGTAAATCTCGTGTCGCTTGAAAAGGCATAAAAGACCGGCTCATATTTTGCCGCCATTGCCAGAGTCGCTCCCCTAATTCGGGCACGCAATGTTTTAACAGCTGAGTTTTATGCGTGTCATCAATAGCTAACAGCTGACGAGCAGCTCGGTTACTTAACTGAATTTTCCCTTCTGTATTGACCACCAACACACCTGTTTGCATACGGCTAATAATATGCTCATTCAGCATAGCTAAATTGATAATATCAGCAGCCCGCTCATCCGCCAGTTGCTGACTCTCGGCTATCTTTTGAGATAAAATTTGCGTCAGAATCGCAGTCGCAAAAAAAGTAGCCCCTAAAATACCGGCATCACTGTAGTCCGTTATGATGAGATTGAATACTTGTGAGTAAGCCGCCTCTAATAAAATAGCCAGAGTGGCAATTGCAGCAATAAAAAGTGACAGCCGGCCAGGCATTAATACACCGCTCGCCACTACCACTACGACCAATAAAGAACCTAAACTGGTTTTAAGGCCGCCACTGGCGTGAATCAATAAGGTGATGACGACAATGTCGATCACTAACTGCAACTTGGTTTGGGTCGTAAAAGGCACCCAGCGCTGTACTGTCATAAACAGTAAAGCAACGGCAATCAGGAAATAAAGCTGGCTAACGACACTATATAAGCTGGCGTTAGATTCGCCTAAAAAGCCAGGCGGTAGCCCCAAATAAAACACAGCCAATAAAATCGCCGCTAAAAATAAACGATAACCCGCGAAGACAGTTAACGAGGGCCAAGAAGTAGCGTCGTTGCTTGGATCGAGCTGGATGTTTAATCCTGCCATTATTTGTCTTGCTGATCTGCCTCTAAATGGCTTGCTGAACAATAAAACTTATTCGCTGCTTCTACCGCTTCTTCTTCTAAGATATGCAGCCCACAATACTGGCAAGTGACCATTTTTTCAGCTGGTGAGTCTAACTCTGATTGTTGTCGTTTTTGTTTGCGTAGAAAACTAGCGATCACTAGGTACAGTAATAGAGCAATCGCAATTAAAATCAAAATCCGCATAGTGAAACCTTACACATAAAAAAGGGTATCTGTTAAGGATACCCTTTTCTGTAGAGACTTGCTAAAGTCTAGCCGCGTGACGCGCGTTTACGCTCATGCTCAAGCAAGAATTTTTTACGCACTCGTAACGATTGTGGTGTCACTTCCAGCAACTCATCTTCACCGATGAACTCAAGTGCTTGCTCTAAACTCATTCTAATTGGTGGTGTTAAGTTGATGGCTTCATCAGTACCTGATGCACGTACATTAGTTAACTGTTTCCCTTTTAAAGGGTTCACGACTAAATCGTTATCACGTGAATGGATACCAATGACCATACCTTCGTAAACATCATCGTTATGACCAATGAACATGCGGCCGCGTTCTTGTAGATTGAAGATAGAGAAAGCCACGGCTTTACCCATACCATTGGCAATTAGTACGCCATTCGTGCGTTTACCAAAATCACCGACTTTAACCGGTGCATAATGGTCAAAAACACTGAAGATCAAACCGGTACCTTGGGTCGCGGTCAAAAACTCAGTGCGGAAGCCAATCAAGCCACGAGATGGAATAATAAAGTCTAGTCTTACACGACCTTTACCATCTGGCACCATGTCACTTAATTGCGCGCCACGTTCACCCAATTTTTCCATAATGCTGCCTTGATGGGTCTCTTCTACATCGGCGGTCACGGCTTCATAGGGTTCTTCTTTAACGCCATCCACTTCTCTGATGATCACTTCAGGACGCGACACACCCATTTCAAAGCCTTCACGACGCATATTTTCAATCAACACTGATAAATGTAATTCACCCCGACCTGACACTTTAAACTTATCCGGATCTTCTGGTAGCTGGTCTACTTTTAATGCCACGTTATGAATCAATTCGCGTTCTAGACGCTCTTTGATTTGACGTGTCGTCACAAACTTGCCTTCTTTTCCTGCCATTGGTGAGTTATTGACTTGGAATGTCATTGTTACCGTCGGCTCATCCACTGATAATGGCGGTAATGCTTCCACTTCTGATGGATCACATAAGGTATCTGAGATATTCAGTGGATCTAAACCAGTAAATGCAATGATATCGCCCGCTTGTGCCGATTCAACTTCTTCACGTTGTAAGCCCATAAAGCCCATTACGGTCAATACGCGGCCATTACGTGTTTTTCCTTCGGTATCAATCACTGTCACAGGCGTGTTGGTTTTCACTATGCCGCGTTCAATACGGCCAACACCGATAACACCAACATAGCTGTTGTAGTCTAAAGATGTTACTTGCATGCGGAATGGGCCGTCTGCGTTTACTTTAGGTGATTCAACCTTATCGACAACTAATTGAAATAATGGTGTCATGTCCCCATCACGCACAGTGTCTTCCATGCCCGCGAAACCATTCAAGCCTGATGCATAGATAACTTCAAAATCAAGTTGTTTATCGGTGGCATCTAAGTTAGCGAATAAATCAAAGGTTTGATCCAATACCCAGCCTGGACGTGCGCTCGGCTTATCAATTTTATTAATGACGACAATCGGTTTCAACCCTAATGCCAAGGCTTTTTGGGTCACAAAACGCGTTTGTGGCATTGGGCCTTCAGATGAATCAACTAATAATAAAACTGAATCGACCATCGACAAAACACGCTCTACTTCACCACCGAAATCGGCATGGCCTGGTGTATCGACGATGTTGATATGATAGTCGTTCCAACGAATCGCCGTATTCTTCGATAAAATCGTAATACCACGTTCGCGCTCTAGATCATTAGAGTCCATCACGCGTTCTTGTAGCTCTTCGTGTTCGCTGAAGGTACCAGACTGGCGTAATAACTGATCCACCAAGGTTGTTTTGCCGTGATCGACATGCGCGATGATGGCGATATTGCGGAGTTTACTAATTTCTCTTGTCATGATGTCAGTTCTTTATTAAATTAAATGCTGTTGGTCTAAGCGAATGCATAACGCTTAGTTTATTTTTTCAATGCTTCAGTTAAGTGTGGTTTTATTTGATCGAGCAAGGCTTGTTGTACACCTAGACTTCCGGCCACGATATTGCCATGCTCAAAGTAGCCATTGCCGCCGGTGAAATCAGTGATGACCCCACCTGCTTCTTCAACCAGTAATACGCCGGCAGCTAAATCCCATTTTTCAAGTCCTATTTCCCAGTAACCGTCAACGCGTCCTGCTGCAACATACGCGAGATCCAGTGCTGCAGAACCACCCCGTCTTAAATCTGTTACTTGTGGGAAAATGGCGCTCATCATATTGGTAAAAGCAGGGAAATGCTGGTGATACTTGAATGGAAAGCCGGTTGCGATTAGACTGTTTTCTAGTGTTTTTTGTTTCGTGACCCGTAAACGGCGATCATTTAACTGCGCGCCGGCACCACGGCTTGCGGTGAATAATTCATCACGCAAAGGATCATAAACTACGCCGTGCTCTATTCTGCCCTTCACCATAATGCCGATTGACACACAGTAATGCGGAAAGCCATGCAAAAAATTGGCGGTACCATCTAAAGGATCAATGATCCAAACGGTATCATTGTCACCTGCTTTGCCAGACTCTTCTGCCAGTATCGCGTGCTCTGGATAAGCTTTTTTAATCGTATTAATGACTTCTTGCTCGGCCAAGCGATCAACATCAGACACAAAATCATTACGGCCTTTTGTTGTCACTTCAAGGTGTTCGACATGTTGTAATGATCGGATAATAAGATTACCCGCACTACGTGCTGCACGAATAGCGATATTCAGCATTGGGTGCATAAATTAATTTTTCCAGAGCAAATAAAACAGAGGGTTAACTCAAATCTGATGTGAACATCTATCAGAGCAAACAAAGGCGAGCATTATAGCAATAAATCATTTCTGTATCAGATTAAGTTTGTTCCGGTTGGACAGCCTAATTAATTCCTGATAGCCTCCTGTGTATATTGCTCATGAGCAATGTATTTAACTATGAGATTCACACTACATAAATACCGAGGAGAATAGAATGAAATCATTAACAAAATTAGGTGCACTTGTTTTACCATTAGTTTTAATCACAGGTTGTGCAAGCACACATACTCACACTTTAAGTGATATCAGCGACATCCAAGCTGTTAAAGATCATTTCGGTCGTGTTGAAGCACATGTTGGTAAAATCGAAGCACACCTTTTACAAGTTGAAAATACAGCTAACACTGCGTTAACAACTGCACGTTCTGCTCAAGCATCAGCTGATGAAGCAAACGCTAAAGTTGATCGTATGTTCCATAAAGCAATGAGCAAATAAGACTTTACTCAACGCTGTATGAACAAAAAAGCCGAGGAATTATTCTCGGCTTTTTTGTTTCTGGCTGTTATAAAAAGTTATAGAACATCACTGGGCACGAGTGTTACCCAGACAGGCTCACCGGTTTCGTTATAGATCTTATCCGCTAGTTTTTCAGCTTCTTTACGGCTTTCAAATGGCCCCACTAAAACTTCCCCTTCAGCGCCCCTAATAGGCCAAAATGCATCCCCAAAACCCATTGATATTAACGCTTGGTTTTGCTTTAATTCCACCTCTTTCGTCATCATGCCTGAGTGAATAAACCAAACGTCTTCGACCATTTTATGCTCTATTTGACCAATGCGTTGCGCTATTCCTAGATTTTGATCGATCATCGCTTGGGCAAACAACCAATCATCATCTGCCAATTTTCCTTTGGCTTTCAAGATCGCTTTCACCATTGGCGTCATATTATTCTGTTCTTCAGGCATATCTTCATAGGCTTGATGCGCTTCAACGTATAAAGTCTCATTGTGCATTGATGCTTTATAAGGTTGGTATAAGATTTCCACTGGCGTATTGACCGTAACGAGCCCAAAAAGCTGCTCAATGTCTTCGGGAAATAAGCGAATACAACCATGACTGACGCGAAGGCCTACACCATACGGTTTATTGGTTCCATGCAATAGATAACCTGGCATGCCTAGCCGCATTGCAAAGGCACCCAAGGGATTATCAGGCCCTGCTGGTACGACTTTGGGTAGCGGATCGCCTAACTCTATATGTTCAGCATGTATCGATGCCGGCGGTGTCCACGTTGGGTCTTTGCGCTTTTGGATGATTTTCGTTTTACCCAACGGTGTTTGCCAGCCTTCCCGACCAATACCAATCGGATGCGTAATCACTTGTTTTGGCTGTCCGGCAACTTGTTTGGGGAAATAATACAAGCGCATTTCTGCTAGATTAATCACGATACCTTTTTGAGGTGCGTCAGGCAGAATATATTGATTTGGGACTAACACCCGTTTCCCTGAGCCCGGCAACCAAACATCCAGATCTGGGTTCGCACTGACGATTTCACTATAACCAATATCAAAACGTCGCGCTATATCTAATAGCGTGTCTTGCGCGCGACTGTATACAACGAGGTTATGCCCTACTATTCGGGTTGTGTCATTGTCTAAATTAAAGGTCGTGGCTTGACTCGTAGATATGAGTAAGCACAAGCAAAGCACATTAATAAAAGCCCGCATTCTTTGTTCCTAATCGATCTTGATAATGCCACCATTGTACATGGAATTATTTCCTCACTCTGGGCAACAAATTAATTACACCTCACCACTACAAAATAGTAAAATCAGTTTGTCTTCGTTATTACAGTTGCGTAACCTATCCACATGAAAAAATATTATCTTTATATAGTAATGCTTACGAGCCTACTGACCCTATCTGGCTGTTCTAGTCTTGACATCAACACCGAGCCACTTCCTGTTCCCGAAGACAATTGGCCTGTAGAGCAACTTTATTCTGAAGCTAAAAAGGCGATGGATCAAGATGACTATGAAACAGCCCTTAAATATTATCGTGATTTAGAAGCCCGTTTTCCATTTGGTGACTTTGCGCAACAAGCTTTGATTGACTCCGCTTATGCGCATTACAAATCAGATGACCCTGAAAATGCCATCGCGACGATTGATCGCTTTATCCGAGTCTATCCACAAAACCCCAATATGGATTATGCGATTTACTTGCGTGGCTTAATCAATTTCACACGGGATGTTGGGATTGTAGAAAAGTATATTCCACGCGACGAGTCTCAGCGTGATCCGGGGGCAGCAAAATTTGCTTTGCAAGATTTTAACAATTTGATTAGCCGTTATCCGAAAAGCCAATACAGTGAAGATGCCAGTCAACGCATTGTTTATTTACGTAATCGTTTAGCACGATATGAAGTCAATGTTGCCCACTTTTATATGCGGCGTGCTTCTTATATCGCTGCACTAAATAGAGGTAAATATGTCATTGAAAATTACCAACGCACGCCGGCAATGCCTGATGCTTTATTAATCGTCGCTAAAGCTTATAAAGTATTAGAACTGAATGATTTAGCTGAAGACACATTACGGGTGTTGGAAACAAATTACCCTAACTATGCTGGCGCTACCGACATTCGAGAAACTGTCGTCGAGTAAATTCAGGCAATTTGGTTATTCTGGCACGCTATTGAACGCGCCAGCATAATTATGGTTAATTAAACAGCCGCTTCGCCTTCTTCACCGGTACGAATTCGAATCACTTGCTCTATAGGTGTTACAAAGATTTTACCGTCACCGATTCTGCCGGTATGGGCTGCTTTTGTGATCGCTTCAATACAGCCTTCAACTTGCTCTTCTGCCAATACGATTTCTAATTTTATCTTCGGCAAAAAGTCGACAACATATTCAGCACCGCGATATAACTCAGTATGGCCTTTTTGTCTGCCAAAACCTTTGACTTCGGATACGGTCAACCCTGTGACACCAATATCCGATAGTGCTTCACGCACATCGTCTAATTTAAAAGGTTTAATAATCGCTTCAATCTTTTTCATTTTGGCCCCTACTGTATTTTTGAATGAATGGTATAGCCTGATGTAATAGGATAGCGTCTATCCCGGCCAAATGCACGTTCTGTAATACGAATACCTGGTGGTGCTTGGCGGCGTTTATACTCGTTAATATCAACCAAACGAATCACTTTACTAATGATGTCTGGATCCCCGCCAATCGCGACCATTTCTTCATAAGACAGGTCTTGGGCAATATATTGTTCCAACAAGGTATCAAGTACCTCATAAGGCGGTAAGCTGTCTTGATCGAATTGGTCATCTGCCAATTCTGCCGAGGGTGGCCGCGTAATAATACGTGTCGGTATTACCCCAGATAGCGTATTACGGTATTCTGCTAATTGATACACCAAGGTTTTATAAACATCTTTAAGCGGAGAATAGCCGCCAGCCATATCGCCGTATAAAGTTGAATAACCGACGGCCATTTCACTTTTATTACCAGTCGATAACACCATGGCACCGGTTTTATTTGAGATTGCCATCAACAAAACACCACGGCACCGTGCTTGAATATTCTCTTCGGTCGTATCAACTTTCGTCCCTGTAAACTCTGTTGCAAGGCTGTTGTTAAACTGGGCGAATAGATCATCGATAGGGATTACGCTATGATTAACTTTGAGGCGATTTGCCATATCTTGGGCATCATCTAAACTTATTTGAGCGGTATATTGAGAAGGCATCATAACCGTTTTAACGTTATCAGCACCCATCGCATCCACTGCCAAGGCTAAAGTCATTGCAGAATCAATACCACCGGATAGCCCAATGACAACACTCGGAAAGTGGTTCTTCTCAATATAGTCTCGTAAACCAACAACGAGCCCTTGATATATCATCGCTAACTCTGATGGTTTAGGTATTAACGTACCGCTTAACATCAACTTTCCAGTCTGTTCTCTTATCATTTGTACTGGCTGTAATGCCGATTGCCAAACCGTTGCTGAGGCGATTCTTTCACCTTGTTGTGACAAGGCAAACGAGCCGCCATCAAACACAAGTTCATCTTGGCCACCGACCAAGTTGACATACACAATCGCTAAGCCTGTCTCTGATACGCGTTGTGCGACTTCGACTTCACGCGATTGGCACTTCCCTTGTCGGTAAGGTGATGCGTTTAGATTTAATAATACTTCAGCGCCCATATCTGCCGCCTGTAAAGCCGGCTCCGTAAACCAAATATCTTCACAAATGGTGAGTCCAAACTTAATGCCTTTGAAATCAAATACGGTCGCTTGATAGCCTTTGATGAAATAGCGCTTTTCGTCAAACACACTATAGTTTGGTAAACATTGTTTGTAATAGGTTGCGATGCACTGACCATCAGCAATCACTGAGGCGGCATTATACAATTCACCTTTTTGCCCTTCTGGGTGGCCGACAACAACGGCAATCCCTTCGATATGTTGCTTTAGCTTTAATATTCCTGCTTCGACACGGCGTAGTAGCTCTGGTCTTAATAATAGATCTTCAGGTGGATAACCCGTTAACGTTAACTCCGGGAATACAATTAAATCAGCCTTAAACTGATCTTTCGCTTTCTCAGCCGCTGCAATGATTCTATCGACGTTGCCTGTGATATCCCCTACTATTGGGTTGATTTGGCCCATCACTAAGCAAACTGGCTTTGCCATTAATATGTCGCCATTGCCGTTAACATCGCTCTGCCCATATCCGCTGGTGAGCGGGCAATTGTGACGCCTGCTGCTTCTAAAGCCGCTAATTTAACTTTTGCAGTGCCTTTACCGCCGCTAATAATAGCGCCGGCATGCCCCATTCTTTTACCCGCTGGTGCGGTTAGCCCGGCAATATAAGCTACTACAGGCTTGGTCACATGGTCACGAATATAGTCAGCGGCATCTTCTTCTGCTTGACCGCCTATTTCACCGACCATGACAATACCTTCGGTCTGCGGATCGGCTTCAAATAAGGCTAAACAGTCGATAAAGCTCATGCCATGAATTGGATCCCCTCCAATACCAACGCAAGTGCTTTGGCCCAAGCCATTTTGTGTTGTCTGAAATACTGCTTCGTAAGTTAATGTACCCGAGCGTGACACAATACCAATTTTCCCAGCCAAATGAATATCACCGGGCATAATGCCAATTTTGCATTCATCAGGTGTAATCAAACCTGGACAGTTTGGGCCAATCAATATCGCACCATAGCCCTTTAAGGCATGTTTAACACGCAACATATCCTGAACTGGAATACCTTCAGTGATACAAGCAATCACCTTAATGCCTGCATCGGCAGCTTCTAAAATGGCGTCAGCAGCAAAAGCGGCCGGGACATATATCATCGAAGCATCAGCGCCTGTTTCGGCGACCGCGTCATTGACGGTGTTAAAGACTGGCCGATCTAAATGTCTTTGGCCGCCTTTACCCGGTGTGACACCACCGACTAAGTTAGTACCGTAGGCAATCGCTTGTTCAGAATGGAATGTGCCTTGTTTCCCGGTAAACCCCTGACAAATCACTTTGGTGTCGCGGTTGATTAAAATGCTCATGATTGTTTCTCCTGTGCCGCAAGCACGGATTGTCGTGCGGCATCAGTTAAGTCTTGCGCCACCTGAATTGTCATACCACTATTGCTTAATAATTCGCGGCCAAGTTCGGCATTGGTTCCTTCTAATCTCACAATCACAGGTAAGGTTAAGCCAACTTCTTTTGCTGCTTGTATGATGCCTTCAGCAATCAAGTCACACCGCACAATACCGCCAAAGATATTGACTAAAATTGATTTAACTTTTGTGTCTGATAAAATCAATTTAAAAGCTTGAGCAACACGTTCAGCTGTTGTGCCGCCGCCAACGTCTAAAAAGTTGGCCGGTTGGCCCCCTTCTTTTTTGATTAGATCCATTGTCGCCATCGCTAATCCCGCGCCATTAACCATGCAGGCAACTTGGCCATCCAGAGAGATATAATTGAGGCCATGCTGTTGTGCGACGACTTCAGCTTCATCTTCTTGTGCTGGATCAAACATGGCTGCCAGTTCCGCGTGTCTAAATAAGGCATTGGCATCAAGGTTCAGTTTGGCATCGACGGCTAATAATGTCCCTTGGCCGGTGACAACCAAAGGGTTGACCTCTACTAGGTCAGCATCATTTTCTGTAAACAGTAAATAAAGGCCTTGCATCACTTTTTGTAATTCTTTGAAGGCATCACCTGTGAGGCCTAGGAAAAAAGCCGCTCGACGACATTGATAGGCTTGCAGCCCGACAACGGGGTTAATAAATAAGTTAAGTATCGCTTCGGGCGTTTTTTCTGCGACTTCTTCGATATCCATTCCGCCTTCTGCAGACACCATGAAAACAATGCGTTGGGTAATACGGTCAATCAATACCGCTAAATACAATTCACGGACAATATCCGATGGTTCTTCCACCAAGACTTGGTTGATAGGCAATCCCTGACGCAATGTTTGGTGGGTTACTAAACGCTGGCCCAAGAGGTCATATGCCGCATCAGCCACCCCATCGAGGGTATCAATCATCCTAACCCCACCGGCCTTGCCACGGCCACCGCTATGCACTTGGGCTTTAACGACCCATGCTTTACCACCTAATTGTTCTGCAGCTTGCCGTGCTTGTGCACCGCTGGTGACAACTTGGCCCTGTGGCGTTGGAATCCCATAACGGGTGAATAATTGTTTAGCCTGAAACTCATGCAAGTTCATAAATTTAATATGCCTTTTTCTTGGCGTTATACAGTGATAGAAATGACTATGTCAGGGCCCTATTTTCTCGCAATCCCAGACTAATTACCATCTCTAGTCATGATATAGTTCATGCATTATTGCAATTTTGAGCTAATTTCGACGTGACCGACTCACAAAACCTGCCTTTGTGTCCGCTTTATCCTGAACTCACCCCTTACACTAGTGCATTCCTTGATGTCACTGCAACAGACAATTCAGCCTCTCATCAGGTTTACTTTGAATGTTGTGGCAATCCACAAGGCATTCCTGTTATATATCTGCATGGTGGCCCGGGGTCTGCTTGTCGCCCCAATCATCGTCGTTATTTCGATCCTGGCAAATATCATGTGATTTTGTTTGATCAGCGTGGCTGTGGCCGTTCTCGCCCGCTCGGTGAATTAAGCCAAAATACCACTCAGCATTTAATTCAAGATATGGAAGCTATCCGCTCGCAATTAGCAATTTCTCAATGGATTATCTTTGGTGGTTCTTGGGGCTCCACACTCGGGCTATGTTATGCCCGTCAACACGCAAATCATGTTTTAGCGATGGTATTACGCGGCGTATTTTTAGCTCGCCAGCAAGATATTGAGTGGGTTTACGCTCAGCATGGCGCGGCACAATTATTCCCATCACAGTGGCAAGCTTTGATGCAATGCTTGAATCCAGACCAACAAAAATCGCCACTTTCTGCTTTTCTGCTTGCACTACAAAGTGAAGATATGCAACAACGCTTAACCATGGCTTATGCCTTATATGCGTGGCAAAGCAGCATTGGTCGACTTGAACAACAAGACGATCCAGCAACACTAGATGAAGCGCAATTAGTGGCTCACTTCAAGATTCAACTTCACTATGCTTTGAGCCAATGCTTTATTTCAGACACTCCTGTTCTGTCTGACCTTGAATCATTAAAAACTATTCCGACACATATTATTCAGGGGCAATATGATTTAGTTTGCCCAACGCAACAGGCCTGGTCCTTACATCAAGCTTTACCTAACAGTGACCTCACGATGATTCACCTTGCGGGTCATGCGGCTAATGAGGATAGCGTAATCGATGCGTTGGTCTCAACCACCGATCACATTGCCTCACAACTCGAGCCAATCACTGCGGTGACATCACAATGATTGGCCTATTACAACGGGTCAGTTCCGCTAGTGTGACTGTCGATAAGCAACAGATTGCGAGTATTAACCAAGGCTTATTGGTTTTAGTGGGTGTTGAGCCTAATGACTCTAAAGTCCAGGCTGAGCGACTACTTCAACGGTTATTGGGGTATCGGGTTTTTGAAGATACTAATGGTAAAATGAATTTATCTTTACAGGATATTGAAGGTGGATTATTATTGGTCCCGCAATTTACATTGGCTGCCAATACACAAAAAGGCATGCGACCCAGTTTTACCAGTGCAGCATCGCCAGTGCTTGGGGAAACGTTATTTGATTATTTATGCTTACAAGCTCGAACACAGCATCATGATGTTGCGACGGGGCAATTTTCAGCTGATATGCAGGTCTCTTTAGTTAATGCTGGCCCAGCCACTTTTTGGCTACAAGTGCCATAAGCTTCTCCTTAAGGCTCTGGCTATACTGCAATCTTCTTATTCTCGACGAGGTTATCAAACGCCTCAAAGTTTAATGGCCGGCTAAAGTAGTAACCTTGGCCGCGAGCACATTGCCCACTGACCATAATTGTAATAGCTGCTTTTATACTGCTTACTTTAAACACGTTACTCACACTATCCCGCTCATTATCTTCGTTGTGTCCATTGTTCTGATTATCTGCTCAGCTTTATCGCTCAAACAGGACAATGTTTGCCGCTATTGTCTTGGCGACTCAGTCTCAATGACGACTCAAAATTGCGTCCGTAGAAAAACCTTTACCTTTCCATGGCCTTTATTGTCAATACCCCTTGTACCCTCAATATATCGCTAAACTCATCATGCCTGAAACCTGAATATCTTCAACAAAAAATAGTGTACTAATTCCTTCTCGTTCACACTTTAATGTACTCGCTAGTTATTTATGTGCCAAAACAATACCTTGTTCTCAAATTTAAGGCGTTTTTCACCTCACTAACAAGGCTACTTGATATCTATGGCAAACTTGAGTTCTAGTGATCTTTTAACTCGTAAACGAGGTCGACATAGTCTAATTATCGATAAGGTTCTGATGAAATTAAAAGGGTTGCAATAGCCAAATTATCGAGATAAGCAAAGCTGATAGTTTGCTCTAATTAGGTATGTTATTTTGATTGGGTGACACTGAGAGGCTAACTGAATACAGGATCTAAAACCCGTCGAATTGAAATCTATTTTATAATTAAAAAAATTGGCTTGCATAGAATAATTAAAATCATTATTACATGTCATTCATGCTTCAAACGTCTGTTTCCTTACTATTTTAAGTAAAGTAAACGATAAGGCTTAACGGCTTAATTAAAAGTTAATTACCAAGGCAACTCGTCTACCTTCCGCCACAAGTAAATTGTATGTTCTACAAGCAGCTCCGATTGGCATTTGTTCTAATCCAATCGCCTGGCTGGCAAATTGAACAAGACGTTGTGGCGGCAATCTTGTTATATTGGATTGGCCTAGAATAACGACCTCGACATCATTTAACTTAAAGTAATTGATGTCATCGACAGTTAAATCTGCAATGGCATTTAACTGGGTTTCCAAGTCCAAAATATCGGATCTGAGTATAAAAGGTGTTGTTAACCTTGTTGGCTCAGATGATACACTCGATTGTACGATAATAGCGTGATCATCATAGGATTTGACTAGTAAAGCATCAGTCGGATCTTCTTGACTGAATTTCATGTTTTGTTATTAAAAACCGGCGGCGTTATTCACGCGATCGCGTAATTCTTTACCTGGTTTAAAATGAGGCACATATTTTTCCTCTAATGTTACAGACTCACCACTTTTAGGGTTACGTCCAACGCGTGCTAGGCGGTGATGAAGCGTAAAGCTACCGAAACCACGAATTTCAATACGATCGCCGTTAGATAGGTTTTCACTCATTTGTTCTAGAATCAATTTTACCGCTAACTCGACATCACGATAGTTTAATAATGATTGTCGTTCTGAAAGTATTTCAATTAAATCTGATTTTGTCATATTTTGCATTCCTTAAAATCGTAGCTATCGCCCCGATTCCATTCTCGCTACTGAATCTCAAACACTATCTCAAAATAAAGGGAGCACCTAATAAATTTAGGTGCTTCCCTATTTAGATCAGCTTAACTTTCTTGTTGGTCCATTTGTTCTTTTAACAAATCACCCAACGTGGTGTTATTACCTGGCGTTGCATTTGAGTACTCTTTCAATGCTTCTGTTTCATCTTGTGTATCTTTCGCTTTGATAGATAACGTCAATGCACGGTCTTTACGAGACATTCCCGTAAATTTCGCTTCAACTTCATCGCCAACTGATAATACTTTACTTGCATCTTCAGTACGTTCACGAGAAATATCAGCAGCACGGATATAACCTTCAACACCTTCAGCTAACTCAACTGTTGCACCACGTGCATCTACTTCAGTGACTTTACCCGTCACGATAGTACCGCGTGGATTTGCAGACATATAATCTGAGAAAGGATCATCTTGTAACTGTTTGACACCTAATGAAATGCGCTCACGTTCTGGGTCAATAGCTAAGACAACAGCTTCTAACTCGTCGCCTTTTTTGAAGTCACGAACCACTTCTTCGTTTTCTTCTTCCCATGTAATATCAGAAAGATGAATCAGACCATCGATACCACCGTCTAAACCAATGAAAATACCGAAATCAGTGATTGACTTGATAGAACCCGCTACTTTGTCACCCTTGTTATGCGTCATCGCAAATTCTTCCCAAGGATTAGACTGACACTGTTTCATACCTAATGAGATACGACGTCGATCTGCGTCGATGTCTAAGACCATCACAGGAACTTCATCACCAAGCTGTACTAACTTAGATGGGTGAACGTTTTTGTTTGTCCAGTCCATTTCAGACATATGAACAAGACCTTCAACGCCGTCTTCGATTTCAACGAAGCAACCGTAGTCAGCAATGTTAGTGACTTTACCTTGAATGCGGCTGCTGTTCGGGTAACGGTTTGCAATATCTTTCCAAGGATCGTCGCCCATTTGTTTCAGGCCTAAAGAAACGCGTTCACGCTCTTTATCAAATTTCAATACTTGTACTTCGATTTCGTCACCAATATTGACGACTTCAGATGGGTGTTTAACACGTTTCCATGCCATATCAGTGATATGTAATAGACCATCGATACCACCAAGGTCAACGAATGCACCATAGTCAGTAAGATTTTTAACAACACCTTTGACGTTTTTACCTTCTTCTAATTCTTCTAGAAGTGCATCACGTTCAACACTGTTTTCTGCTTCCATAATGGCGCGGCGAGAAACAACGATGTTGTTACGAGGGCGATCTAATTTGATCAGTTTGAACTCAAGCTCTTTGCCTTCCAAATGCGATGTATCACGAATTGGACGAACATCAACCAATGAACCTGGTAAGAATGCACGTACATTTTCCAATTCAACAGTGAAACCGCCTTTTACTTTACCTGTCATAACACCCATGACAGTTTCGTTTGCTTCAAATGCATGCTCAAGTTTGATCCATGCTTCTGCCGCTTTGGCTTTTTCACGTGATAATTGTGTGGCACCGAAACCGTCTTCTAATGTCTCTAGTGCAACGTCAACGATGTCGCCTACGACAACGGCCATTTCACCTTTTTCGTTGTGGAACTCTTCAACAGGAATGGCACCTTCTGATTTTAAACCAGCATTAACCATCACGACATCGGAACCGACACTTACAACCATGCCAGATACGATTTTACCTGTTTGCATTGGTGTGGAATTTAGACTCTCTTCAAAGAGATCAGCAAAGCTTTCGCTCATTATTTATACCCTTGACTCTGCTCAAGTAGCAGAATCGCCCTAAAAGTCCTGCTTATGCAGGAAGTAAAAAAAGCTTACTTTTAAACACTTTAAAAGTAAGCACCTAAGTTATCGGCCAGCGCATATTGCTCTGACACGATGAAATACATCATCAATCTCTAAACGAGTAGAATCCAACTGAATAGCGTCGTCAGCAGGCTGTAATGGCGCTACTGTTCGCTGAGTATCTCGCTGGTCTCGCTCGGAAATTTCTGTAACAAGACCAGCAATGGTACTCTTAATTCCTTTTTCTTTCAACTGCTTATGTCTTCTTTTTGCACGTTCTTCGGCACTGGCATTTAAAAACACTTTATAGCGTGCATCGGGAAACACCACTGTGCCCATGTCTCGACCGTCAGTGACTAAGCCTGGTGCTTGTCTAAAGGCATACTGACGTGCCAGTAACGCACCTCGCACTAGTGGTAAAGCCGCGACTTTGGATGCCGCATTCCCTGCTTTCTCTGAGCGGATCAAGGTGCTAACATCTCGCCCTTCTAATAAAACGATTAAGGTGTCCTCTTGCACGACAAACTCAACCTCTAGATTCTGTGCTATTTCTGCAATTGCCTGTTCATTTGTTAGATCAATATGGTGTTTTAATACCGCTTGCGCTAATACGCGATATAAAGCACCACTATCTAGATAGTGCCAGCCGAGCTCTTTTGCCATACGTTGCGCAACTGTCCCCTTGCCTGACCCACTCGGTCCATCAATCGTCAATACCGGAATATCAGCCATCTAATTCACCCAAGACTAAGCCTGACGTCGAGGCTAGTTCAACAAAGTTAGGGAATGAGGTGGCGACATTGGCGCAGTCTTTAATGATTATTGTGCCGCCAGCTTGTAATCCTGCAATGGCAAATGACATTGCAATACGGTGGTCACCTAAACTATCCACTTCTCCTGACCCGATCGTCCCGCCTTCGATAATCATGCCATCATCAGTCGCTGTTGCATCGATACCTAAAATAGTCAGCCCATCAGCCATGGCTTGAATGCGGTCACTTTCTTTTACCCGTAATTCTTCAGCGCCTGTTAACACTGTTTGGCCATCGGCACAGGCTGCAGCAATAAAAATCGCCGGGAACTCATCAATCGCTAACGGTACTTGTTCAACCGGAATTTGAATGCCTTTTAATGGTGCATAACGCACACAAATATCAGCGACAGGTTCACCACCTGTTACCGCTTCATTACTCAAGGTAATATCCGCACCCATCAGTTTTAAAATATTAATCACGCCAATACGTGTTGGGTTAATACCAACATGGCGCAAAGTGATATCAGAATCAGGCGCAATTGCCGCGCCAACCATGAAAAAGGTAGCTGAAGAAATATCAGATGGGACGTCAATATCCGTTGCTAAAAGCCTACCACCGCCTTCAATGGTTATTTTATTACCATCAACTTCGACCGGATAAGACATACCTGCAAGCATCCGTTCCGAATGATCACGGGTTGGAGCAGGCTCGACAATGATAGTTTTACCTTTGGCATACATCCCGGCAAGCAGTAAACAAGATTTAACTTGGGCACTGGCCATGGGTAGTTCATAAGCAATGGCATACAAGGTATTCCCCCCCTGCACATGTAGCGGTACTTTACCTTCATGGCTGCCAATCACAGCACCCATTTTAGCCAACGGATCAATGACTCTACCCATTGGCCGTTTGGCAAGTGAACTATCCCCTTTCAAAACCGTATTAAAGTTCTGACCCGCTAACAACCCAGACAAAAGTCGTATTGAAGTACCTGAATTACCTAGATCTAAAGCATTTTCGGGCAATGTTAGTCCATTCATCCCGACACCATGAATGGTGACGCGACCTGCTTCTGGCCCTTCAATTTTCACGCCCATTTCTCTGAAAGCCGTTAAGGTTGCTAACGCATCTTCGCCTTCCAAAAAGCCGGTAACTTGGGTCACGCCTTCCGCTATTGCGCCGAGCATAATTGAGCGATGCGAAATAGACTTATCGCCTGGCACACGTAGCTCACCTGTCAGCTTCCCGCCCGGTTGAACGATATATTGTTTTTGCCGTTGTCCACTCACGCTGTTTTAAACTCCACTCGTATCAACTCCATTTGATCACATTTCATTGTTATTTTGATATTACTTAGGTTTGATATGACTCAACTCGGGCTCTTTAAACCGGGTGTCACGTGCTTGTTTGGCACGCTGAAATAAGTCCATCAAATAATCGCCATCTTGATCTTGTATGGCTTGTTCAATCTCAGTTAGTTGTTGTTGATATTGTTTCAATAACCCTAAAATCGCCGCATCATTGCTGAGACAAATATCTCGCCACATCACAGGATCACTAGATGCAATACGCGAAAAATCTCTAAAGCCACCAGCGGCAAAACGTAATACATCATCAACGTCATCATTTTGGGCTAATAATCCCACTAAGTTAAACGCTAATAAATGCGGTAAATGACTCGTTGCAGCCAACACTAAATCATGATGTTGTACTGTCATTTCTGACACGTCGGCACCTACATCAAGCCACATGGTCTGGATTGTTTTTAATGCCACTGCATCAGTCTCCGCAAGTGGCGTTAAAATGACTTTATGATTTTGATAAAGTTCCGGAAATGCTGCAGAAGGTCCACTTTTTTCTGTACCTGCAATAGGATGCCCCGGTACAAATTGGCTGATCCTGTCACCCAAGGTGGTGACGGCCGCTTCAACAACTTGTGCTTTGGTACTGCCGGCATCGGTAATCACCATCTTGTCAGTTACATGAGGTGCTATCTCGGCTAATGTTTTTGCCATTGCCCCCATTGGTACGGCTAGTACAACCACATCTGCGCCGGTAACTGCGTCTTCAATAGAAATGGCAGCGCGATCAATCAAACCAAGAGACATGGCTTGTTGTCGTGTCTCTTCATTTCTAGCAAACCCCACTACTTCTGCTACTTTCCCCGCCTTTTTCAAAGCCCAAGAAAGCGAACCGCCAATGAGACCAACACCAATAATCGCTAAACGGTTAATCATGTTTTTGCTCCAAAGCAATGGCTAAGGCATCAAGACATTGCTGATTTTCAGTTGGCAGACCAATACTAATACGCAAATGATGTGGCAGACCATAATTAGCAATGGGCCTGACGATGACACCTTGTTGTAATAATAATTGAAAAACCGCGTCGGCATTTCGCTTCACATGAACTGTAATAAAATTACCTTTGGATGGTATAAACGATAAGCCCAATAACTTAAACCCCGCTTCAAACTGCTTTAACCCCGCTTCATTAACCTGTTTCGTTTGGTCAATATAAGCTTGATCTGACAATGCCGCGGTGGCAGCTGCCAAAGCCAGACTATTCACATTAAAAGGTTGTCTGATACGGTTCAATAAATCAGCAATATCTGGCGAAGATAGACTATAGCCAACCCTTAAAGCCGCAAGCCCATAGGCTTTTGAAAATGTTCTGGTGATGACTAAATTTGGATAGTTTGCCAGCCACTCAACCGTGTTTACTGTTTGTGTCGTATATTCAACATAGGCTTCATCTAACACCACAATAACTGAGCTGGGTACTTGCTGTAAAAAGGCCTCAATCTGTTCTGGCGCTATTGCTGTGCCCGTTGGGTTATTCGGGTTAGCAATAAAAATCAGTTTGGTTTTATCACTGATTAATGTGGTCATGGCATCTAAATCATGGCCAAAATCACGCGATGATGCAATAACGGCTATAGCACCAATTGCTTGTGTGACAAGTGGATAAACAGCAAACGCATATTGCGAGAAAATCACTTCATCTGCTGGTGATACAAAAATTCGCGCTAATAACTCTAAAACATCGTTTGAGCCATTACCTAAGGTAATCTGATCTGCTGTTAATTGATAGTAGTCAGCTAAAGCGGCTTTTAAGACAAAGCCATTGCCGTCTGGGTAACGCGTTAGCGCTTTCGCTGCTTGTTCTACTGCCGTTAAGACGACTTCTGATGGGCCTAATGGGTTTTCATTTGAGGCGAGCTTTATGATATTGCTAATGCCGAGTTCACGCTCTAATTCATCAATCGGTTTGCCCGGTTGATATGGCTTGATGGCGTTAATATTTGGCAATGCGATATCACAAGCATTCATGATGTCTGCGACTCAGGCTCTGACTTAAAACTATCTAGAATCAATAATACGGCGCCAATACAGATTGCTGAATCTGCCATATTAAAGGCCGGCCAATGGCTGCTGCCAATATAGACGTCTAGAAAATCAACCACATAGCCATAAACAATACGATCAATCACATTACCGATAGCCCCACCTAGAATCAAACTTAATGAAATGGCTTCTAATTTTGCATGGGGTTTTAATTTTGCCAACCAAACTATTAGAACAATACTAATGACAACCGCAAGGACAATAAAGAACCAACGTTGCCAGCCGCCAGCTTGAGCCAAAAAGCTAAATGCCGCACCATAATTATGGGCCATGGTGAGATTGAAATAAGGCATTACGGCAACTGTTTCATACAACGCTAGCCATGACACCATCAGCCACTTTGTAACTTGGTCCAACACAATAATCACCGCTGAAATCATCAGGTATTTCAACATCTTTCGTCACCCTTATGCATAGTGACGCTGTTCACCTTCGCCATCAATATTATCGATACAGCGACCACAGAGTTCAGGATGTGTTTCGTCTTGGCCCACTTCGGCAGTTTGATGCCAGCAACGATCGCAACGAGCATGCTCGGTTGGCACAGCTAATAAAGCTAGGCCAGCTAACTCACTGTCGACTGCATCACTCGGTTTGTCGCTCATTGGCAATAAGGTGACTTTTGACGTAATTAAAACGAATTTTAATTCTGTTTTGACTTTATCTAATGCTGCTTTCAAAGGCTCGTCAGCATATAAACTGATTTCAGCCGTTAAGCCGCCTTTGATTTTGCCGTCATTACGCAACACTTCGAGTTGTTTAGATACGGCATCGCGCACTGTGAATAGTTCGTTCCAGAATGCGACATCGAGTTCGGTCGTTTCGGCTAATGGCGTTAATTGGTCATGCCATGTGTTTAACATGACCGATTCATTTCTTTCGCCCGGTAAATGTTGCCATAACTCATCAGCTGTGAAGCTTAAAATGGGCGTAACCCAACGCGTTAATGCTTCTAAGATATGATACATTGCCGTTTGCGCTGAACGCCGGCCAACACTCTCTTCTTTCATCGTGTACTGGCGATCTTTGGTGATATCTAAATACAAGCTACCCATTTCATTGGCACAAAAGTTATGCACTTTTTGATAGACAGTATGGAACTGATAACTGTCATAAGCTGCAAGAATATCTTGTTGAACATGATATGCCCGATCGACGGCCCACTGATCGAGTGCCAACATATCTTCCACGGCAACACTATCCGTTTCTGGATTAAAGTCAGATAAATTCGATAGTAAATAACGGGCAGTGTTACGAATACGGCGATACGAATCCGCCGCTTGCTTAAGTATTTCATCAGACACATTCATTTCTGCAGTGTAATCTGCTGATGCGACCCAAAGACGAATTATATCGGCACCTAAATTGTTCACCACTTTTTGTGGTGCAATGACATTGCCTTTTGATTTCGACATTTTCATGCCATTGGCATCAACTGTAAAACCATGCGTTAACACGGCTTTATAGGGTGCTTTTCCTGTTGAAGCCACTGATGTCAATAATGACGATTGGAACCAGCCGCGATGTTGATCACTGCCTTCTAAATAGAGATCTGCTGGTCGACTCAGATAATCACGGCGTGCTAATACACATGCGTGTGACACACCTGAATCAAACCAAACATCAAGGGTATCTGAGACTTTGTCGTAATCGGCCGCTTCATCACCCAGTAATTCACTGGCTGCTAGTTCAAACCAAGCATCAATACCGTGTTGCTCAACCTGTGAGGCAACTTGCTCCATGAGTACGTCAGTTTTTGGATGCAGCTCACCGGTTTGCTGGTGTACAAATAATGGAATCGGCACGCCCCATGTCCGCTGGCGAGAAATACACCAATCTGGCCGTCCTTCGACCATGCCTTCAATGCGTTTTTGACCCCAATCGGGCATCCACGTCGTATCATTAATCGCTTTCTCGGCTGCTTGGCGCAGCCCTTTTTGGTCCATGCTGATAAACCATTGTGGTGTCGCCCGGAAAATAATGGGACTCTTGTGACGCCAGCAATGGGGGTAGCTATGTTGAATATCAATATGTTTCAGCAGAACACCTTTTTCAGCTAATAAAGCAATCACATTAGGATTGGCTTTAAAAACAGATTGACCAGCAAAGTATTCGGTGTCCGGTAAGAAAACCCCATTTGCGCCAACAGGATTATTCACGGCTAACTGATATTTCAGTCCAACGGTAAAGTCATCTTGGCCATGGCCCGGCGCAGTGTGAACAGCGCCAGTACCTGCTTCTGCTGTGACATGATCACCCAGAATAATCGGCACTTGTTTATCATAAAATGGGTGTTGTAATTGACAATTTTCTAGGACTTCCCCTTTGCAACGCACAATGATGTCACCGGTCATGCCATAGCGTTCGAGTGCACTTTCATATAACGCTTCCGCCAGTAACAACCGTTCATCACCACATTGTAATAACACATAGTCATATTCTGGGTTAAGCGACACAGCTTCATTTGCTGGCAATGTCCAAGGTGTCGTTGTCCAGATTGGCACGCTAATCGTACCATGCCCTTGACCGCCACATGCTTGTTCGAAAGCCGCTTGGTCAACGACGTTAAAACGGACATCGATTGCTGGTGATGTTTTGTCTTCGTGTTCTACTTCGGCTTCAGCCAATGCAGAACCACAATCAACACACCAATGAACGGGTTTGACGCCTTTGTGTAAGTGACCTTGCTTAACAATTTCACCTAAGGTGCGGATAATGTCGGCTTCAAAGCTGAAATCCATCGTGAGATATGGGTTATCCCATTCTGCTTGGATACCTAATCGCTTGAAGTCTTCGCGTTGGCCATCAACCTGCTTTTGAGCATAGATCCGGCAGGCTTTTCTGAACTCTGCAGCGGAGACTTTGACACCGGGTTTACCGATCTTCTTTTCTACATTAAGCTCAATAGGCAAACCATGACAATCCCAACCGGGCACATAGGGGGTATCAAAGCCTGATAAGGTCTTTGATTTTAAAATAATGTCTTTGAGAATTTTATTAACTGCATGGCCAATATGAATATCGCCATTCGCATACGGGGGACCATCATGCAAAATAAATGTGGGCTTGCCTTGGGCATTGTCCCGCATTTTTTGATAAAGATTAATGTCTTGCCAATGCTTCAACATCAACGGCTCGCGGTTAGGCAGCCCCGCTTTCATTGGGAATTTTGTTGCTGGCAGGTTTAAGGTATGTTTGTAATCGGCCACAAATGATCCCATTGCTCTTGGTTAACGAAACAGGTCATTATACGGGCTTTTCTGGCTGATCTAAATCACTGAATGGTGTTTTAGCTTAATCTTTTTACCTTCAATGGTTCTCAATGGGTTTTCAGTGTCAATCACCCTCATTTTCTGGGCTGATATTCAGTAGTGACGCACTGCGTGCGAAAATAGCACTGGGTAACCCTAATGCCTGTTTTAAGGCCATATCACGTTTAAACGAATTGTCTATTTTGACTGAGACCACATTTGCTCAAATGTCAGGTTTAACGTGAAATAATACGGTGATACTAAGGCCATATTAACCAATGGAAAGTCACTGCCATACAGCAAGCGGCCTTTTAGTCTTGGCTCGACAATCGCTTTGTTGATGTAGCCTAGTTTATTGACTTGGGTGAGGCTTGAGATATCCCTGTATAGGTTTGGATATTGTTCAAAAATTGTCAAAATACGCTGATAATTATCTTCGCCATGACTTTAACGCCCAGTGATAGTGGTAGCGATTACCGTTTTGGATCACCATATTCATCGATGGTACCGGCAAAAGAACGTTCTTGACCAGCATGACTTAGTAGCGGCAAATCCAATGCTTTCATTTTTAAATAAAAACCTGTTATTCGGCTGTCGCTCGGATCAATGTGTTGAATATTGGGGATCCATTTAATCAACTTAGCCCCTTGCTGTTTAGCATGCACTAATGACACTAGCGCATCATGTCGGTACGGGTTAATGCTGGCACCAAATTTGAGGTTCGGATACAAACGCGCTTGTTCTGCGACATAGTCGTTTGGAATATAAACTTGGGTTTTGTCTCTATCTAACTCACCTTGTTCATTCACTACGCCATCCAACGCTAAGATTACAACTCCATCAATATGTCCGGCTTCATCAACCATTTTTGCCAAGCGCTTAACTAATTCTTGATCACCATGCTGTTTTAATAACGCTTCATTAACGCCAAATGCACCGAGGTAATAATCAAACTTGTAACTGTCTTTCATCACGTCAGTCACAAAACAACCGCTACCGCCATGGCCTAATCCCGTAATATGCACATGCATATCAATGATGGGGCTGTCGGGCAGTGCTTGTGGCGCTTGAACTGGCCCTTTAAATGAGGCCAGCCTGACTATTAAAGCAATTACAAGCATTAGCGTGAAACCGGTAACTGCTTTTTTTTAAATCCCCATCATCATTTATCCTTAATGTGTTGGCGCAATTACCGGCCAAACCTTATCCTTATTAAAAATAGTTGAATTAATGCGTATCACCCATTAAAAATGGCGTAAAATAAGGCTGATTTTCAGCTATCCCTTTTGAGCAAGTAAGATGTCAGCAGCGGCAAAAGTTATTCTCCATGGACTCACAAAAGAGGGTCGTAAATTTCGCCCTAGTGACTGGGCAGAACGCTTATGCGGCGCTGTAGCCAGTTACGATAAAAATCGACGCATTACTTTTCACCCTTGTGTTGCTTTGGCATCCATCGATGGTATTAAGTGTGTGGTGATTGATGCATCACTTGAGCAGGATGACGAGATGTTATTCGGTTTTCTTATCGACTTTGCGACTGAAAATAATTTACAAATCAAACATAGCCAAACCGTAGTAGAAACCTAAATATAACGGCTTTATTCAGTCTCGTCTTCTGGCCAGTTCTGAATGTAATTTTTGAGCAGTTTATTTTCAAACTTCGCCTTTTCCAATAACTTCTCAACGATATCGGTAATTGATAACATGCCTTCTAACTTTCCGTTATACACAACAGGTAAGTGGCGAATATTATTGTCCACCATCATTGTCATGGCTTCTTCCAAGCTATTATCAGGACCACAGGTAATTGGATTGGGTGTCATGGCAGCTTTGACAGTGATATCAGCCAATGACTGATCTAGACCTTGGTGTAAGACACGCAATAAGTCGCGCTCAGATAATATGCCGACCAAACTGTCAGGATCAACAATCAATATTGAACCAATACGATGATCCATCATTAACGATACCGCTTGGTCTAAGGTATCCGTTGGTGATAACGTGATCACTGGTTTACCTTTATTTTTGGTCACCGATCTGATTTTCATCATTTGGCCTTTTGATTAACGTTGTTCATCACATTTTGCTTGAGATGTTGTACTAAAAGCAACTGCTGATATTAAGTATGTTCGCGTGTTGACTTAAATTCAATATCAGGCCAACGCTCCATAGTCAGATCTAGATTAACCCGTGTTGTTGCAATATAGGTCAGGCCACCTGCCCCATCTAATGCCAGGCTTTGTGATGCTTTACGTTTGAACTCTTCAAACATCTTGTCATCATCACAGTAGACCCAACGGGCGGTATGGACTTGTACCGGCTCATAAGAACAATCAACCTTGTACTCCCCTTTAAGCCGGTGAACAACAACATCAAACTGCAAAACACCGACAGCACCGAGAATCAAATCATTATTGTCTAATGGTCGAAATAGTTGCGTTGCGCCCTCTTCGCTCAGTTGCTGTAGGCCTTTTAATAATGCTTTGGTCTTTAAAGGATCTTTTAATCGAACCCGACGAAACAACTCCGGCGCAAAATAAGGAATACCAGTAAATTGAATATCTTCGCCTTCAGTAAAGGTATCACCAATCTGAATCGTGCCGTGATTATGTAAGCCTAAGATATCACCTGGCCAAGCATCTTCTGCCTGTGCTCGCTCGGCGGCCATAAAAGTCACAGCGTTAGCAATGGTGACATCTTTACCTGTTCTGGTCTGGCGTAGTTTCATGCCCTTCTTGTATTGACCGGAACAAACCCGTAAGAAAGCGACCCTATCACGGTGTTTCGGATCCATATTGGCTTGGATTTTAAACACAAAACCACTGAATGGTTGTTCTTTTGCTTCTACAGTACGTGTCTTCGTCTCACGTGATTGCGGCATCGGTGCATATTCAACAAAGGAATCCATCAACTCGGTAATACCAAAATTGTTCATTGCTGAGCCAAAAAAGGTAGGCGCCAGTTCACCTGATAAAAACCGCTCTAAATCAAACTCATGACTCGCGCCACGCACAAGTTCAATTTCTTCACGTAACTCTTCGGCTAAATCACCAAATAGCGCATCTAGGCGTGGGTTATCTAATCCTTCAATCACCTCACCGACTTCACTACTGTGTGGCTCAAAAATATGCACACTGTCTTTCAAGAGGTGGAATATGCCTTTGAAATTTTTACCCATGCCAATCGGCCACGTGATGGGCGCGCATTGGATATTAAGGATGTCTTCAATTTCGTCCAGAACGTCAATGGGATCGCGCCCTTCCCGATCCAATTTATTAATGAAGGTCAAAATCGGCGTATCGCGTAGACGACAGACTTCCATTAATTTAATCGTGCGCTGCTCAACACCCTTGGCGCTGTCTATCACCATCAAAGCTGAGTCGACAGCGGTGAGTGTTCGATAAGTATCTTCGGAGAAATCGGCATGACCCGGCGTATCAAGTAAGTTTACAACGCGATCTCGATATGGAAACTGCATAACGGATGAGGTCACGGAAATACCCCGTTCCTTCTCCATTTCCATCCAATCGGAGGTTGCATGGCGATCGGTTTTACGTGACTTAACACTGCCGGCCATTTGGATCGCACCACCGAACAGCAATAGTTTTTCGGTAATCGTCGTCTTACCGGCATCGGGATGCGAAATAATCGCAAACGTGCGACGTTTTTTGAGTTCTGTCTGTAGATCAGCCATGAAAAGCAAATATCGTGGAAAAACCCACTATTCTACATGACTGCTCGGTTGCTGACTAAAGTTGTTCGCCGCCCTATGCGATCATTGAATGCCAACCAAGGCCATTACACTTTCGTCAAACCCACCTATTTCGCTATCGCCTTTTCATGTTCATCATAATAATAAGAGAGCATCTCGTATCTAGCTTCCTCAGTCCATGTCTCCGCTTCTAATAAACTATCATTAATTGCGTCCAATAAGCTTTCTGGTAATTCTGAATAGGTTCCTACAATCGCTTCCTCATTGTTTTATAATGCCTGCTCAGACTCTGCCGGCAGTCTCGCTATCACATTATTACCATAGGCCACCATTAAGCTAATGTCGTAAGCGGTTATCTCATTATTTATGTTGACTCTTCGTTCTTTAAGGCTTTAAAAGCAGCCAAGGCTTGCTCTCTGGATGTCTTTAAATCCACTATTGGCATGGGGTAAGTTTTCCCTAACTCAACACTGGCTTGTTGCAATACCTCGGCCGGTGCTTCCCACGGCTTGAATAAATATTTATCAGGTAGATTTTTTAATTCAGGGACAAATCGCCTCGTATACTCGCCCATTTTATCAAATTTTTCACCTTGTATAACCGGGTTGAACACTCTGAAGTAAGGTGCCGCATCTGCACCACAACCCGCTATCCATTGCCAGCTGGCACTGTTACTGGCCAAATCAGCGTCGACGAGACAACTCCAAAACCACGCTTCACCTTGTTGCCAGTGCAACAGTAGGTTTTTGACCAAAAATGAGCCGACAATCATTCTGACTCGGTTATGCATAAAGCCGGTTTGCCAAAGCTCTCTCATGCCGGCATCAATAATGGGGTAACCGGTTTTGCCTTGTTGCCATGCTTGAAATTTATCTCCCCCCCATTGCCAAGGAAACCGATCGAATTTTCCTTGTAAATTTTGTCTCGGCAACTGTGGGAAATGATAGAGCAAACTATAAGAAAATTCCCGCCAAACTAATTCACTCTGAAATGTCTCTAAGTGATGATTTTGCTCTCTATTTAAACTTTGATGCCAGACTTGATTAGGTGAAATTTGGCCAAAATGCAAATAAGGCGATAACCGGGAAGTATTGGCCTTGGCGGGCAAATTACGGCCTTCTTTATAATTTCTGATCCCTTGTTCCAGAAAAGTGACCATGGCATCTTCAGCCCCTTTTTCTGAACTATCCCAATGCTGTATTACCTTCTTATCCCAAGGAATATGTGGCAATAAACCCAGCTCTTCAAGCTTATACGAAGGCATCTTATTATCTACAAAAGTCATTTTATTTGGCTTAGCTAACGGCGTTCTTGGTGCCTCTGCGCTCAAGCAACCTCGAAGATAAAATGGCGTAAAAACTTTATAAGGTGTGCCGTCTTTCTTTAATACTTGCCAAGGTTCCCATAACAGACTGGCGTTACTGCTCTTTACCAAAACACCCTTTTCTGACAATGTTTGTTTAATGTCTTTATCTCGTCTTATACGCCAAGGCTCATAGCAGCGATTCCAATAAGCAGACGCTATATCATTGTTATCACATAATTGTTTGAGAATGGCTCTAGCATCGCCTTTATATAAGCTCAAATTGCCTTGTAGAGACCGATTCAAGTCTGCTAATGCATAATGTAACCAAACACGGCTTGCTCCACCCATTTTATCTTCATTGGCATTACTATCGTCTAAGATGTAAATAGGTAAGATCTCGCCCGCTATAGCCGCTTCAACCAAAGCAGGATTATCTTTAACACGTAAATCTTGGCGGAACCACATAATATTCATCGAACTATCTTACTTGCTTTGAGCTTAATATTCAGCCTTTGCAACGATTAAATTCTGTATGAAATCATTCTCTATTCAGCTTAACCCTGATAAGGTTTAAATTTAAGCAAGGAGGATACGAATATGACGTTATCAAAAAAATTGGCAGCCGAATTTATCGGCACATTTTGCCTGGTATTGGGCGGTTGTGGTAGTGCTGTTCTGGCCGCTGCATTTCCAGAGGTGTGCATTGGTTTAGTCGGTGTTTCATTGGCTTTCGGTTTAACTGTTTTAACCATGGCATATGCTATTGGCCATATTTCAGGTTGCCATCTCAACCCTGCGGTTTCATTTGGTTTATGGTCGAGTGATCGCCTTTCTTAATCTGAGCTCCTCCCCTATATTATTTTTCAAGTATTGGGCGGTATTGCAGGTGCGGGTATTTTATACTTAATTGCATCTGGTCAAGCCGGGTTAGACGTCACGGTAGGGTTTGCTTCTAATGGCTTTGGTGAACACTCACCTGACGGTTATAGTTTTAATGCTGTTTTGATTGCTGAAGTTGTTATGACATTTATGTTTTTGATGATCATTTTAGGGGCGACAGATCACCGTACGTCGGCAGGGCTTACCCCCATCGCTATTGGCTGAGGGTTAACCTTGATTCACTTAATCACTATTCCTGTTAGTAATACTTCTGTTAACCCTGCACGTAGAGCTGGTGTTGCTTTATTCCAAGGTGATTGGGCTGTATCACAGTTGTGGTTATTCTGGCTGGTACCGATTGTTGGCGCTATTCTCGCCGGTATCGTATATCGTTGGTTTGCTGAGGATTAAACGCCTTATACCCAGTCAAAATAGCGCTATGCATTCATTTAATCATAGCAGTTTTTAGTCAACTAAAGTCGCCATCGTGTTATTCACTGGCGGCTTTTTTCTTTTCTGCTGTCTGATTTTGTTCCATTTGTTTCACTAGCCTTGGATCTTGGTGTGGACCATGAAATTTAATCCAACCGTTGTAATTTGCTAAGACCAGAAAAGCAATCAGTACAGCAGAAAATGTGACCCGCAATGTTAAGAAATTTGCGACGCCATCTGCTTGCTGCTTGCCTTTGCTACTCACCATAAAATAGAGTGCTCTGAATAAACAGAACAAGACAATAAGAATTAATCCAAGGATGAAGAGTTTTGCGAAATCCAATTGCTGTCCTTTTTAATTACGGTTAAATGCCATTATTATCATAATTGGCTTGAAAGTGAAGTTTATGAAAAGCACTCTGTTAATTATTAACTCTAAATATAATAAAAATCAATATATTAAGGTATTTACTTGAAATAAAATATCCTACCATGCATCTTTATCAGGCATAAAAAAGCCCCGATAGTTCGGGGCTTTTTATTTGTTTCCTAGTGTTGCTTAGTCTTGGCTTTCTTCGTGGACAGCTTTTATGCTTAAACGAATACGACCTTGACGATCAACTTCTAATACTTTCACTTTAATGCTATCGCCTTCAGATAATTTGTCACTGATATTTTCAACGCGCTCATCTGAAATTTGTGAAATATGAACCAAACCGTCTTTACCCGGCAGGATGGTGACAAAGGCACCAAAATCCATCAATTTAGCAACAACACCATCGTAGATAGTGCCTACTTCAACTTCAGCAGTGATTTGTTCGATACGGTGTAATGCATCTTGACCCGCATTATAATCAGAAGAGAAGATCATCACGGTGCCATCATCTTGAATATCAATCACTGCACCGGTTTCTTCGGTCAAGGCACGGATGGTTGCACCACCTTTACCAATAACGTCACGAATCTTATCTGAATTGATCTTGATAGTAATAATCCGTGGTGCAAATTCAGACATTTCTTCACGATGTGATGCAAGATTAGCATTCATCGTTTCAAGAATAGTTAAACGGCCATCACGTGCTTGAGCAAGTGCTGTACGCATAATTTCTTCATTGATACCTTCGATCTTGATATCCATTTGCAATGCAGTGATACCTTTTTCAGTACCAGCCACTTTAAAGTCCATATCACCAAGGTGATCTTCGTCACCTAAGATATCTGTTAAAACAGCATAACCTGCATCTTCTTTGATTAAGCCCATTGCTATACCAGCAACAGGTGATTTAATCGGTACACCCGCATCCATTAACGCTAAGCTGGTACCACAGACTGATGCCATAGAGCTTGAGCCATTTGACTCTGTAATTTCAGAGACGACACGGACAACATATGGGAATTCTTCAGCAGAAGGCATGACGGCTTGGATACCGCGTTTTGCTAATTTACCATGGCCAATTTCACGGCGTTTTGGTGAACCAACAAAACCTGTTTCACCTACACAGAATGGAGGGAAGTTGTAGTGCAACATGAAACGGTCACGGTATTCACCTTCAACCGCATCAATCATTTGAGCATCACGTTCAGCACCTAATGTTGCCACTACCACGGCTTGTGTTTCACCACGTGTAAACAAGGCAGAACCATGAACACGTGGTAATACTGTTGTTTCAACAGTCACTTGACGTACTGTCGCTGTATCACGACCATCGATACGTGGTTCTCCAGCAATAACTCTACCGCGAACCAATTCTTTTTCTAATTTAGCAAAAGCACCTTTCACATCATCAGCAGACATTTCAGATGCTTCACCCGTTAATGCTTCAACAGCGGCATCACGAATAGATCCTAATTCATCTTGGCGAACCATTTTATCGCTGATAGCGTAAGCTTTTTCAATGCCAGCATAAGCATTTGCTTTTACTGCGGTATAAATAGCAGGATCTTTTTCTTCTATCGACCAATCCCATGCTTCTTTGCCAGCTTCTGCTTTTAATTCACTGACTAAGTTAATCGCTGTTTGCAATTGCTCGTGGCCATACATCACTGCACCAAGCATCACTTCTTCTGGTAATTCAGACGCTTCAGACTCAACCATCAATACGGCACTATCGGTACCAGCAACAATTAAATCTAAATCACTGACCAGTAATTGTTCTTTGCTTGGGTTCAGTACATAGTTACCTTCAATGTAACCAACACGTGCACCACCAATTGGGCCACTAAATGGGATACCTGAAATTGCCAATGCTGCAGAAGCACCAATCATGGCAGGAATATCAGGGTCAATCGCAGGGTCAAGTGCCACTACTGTTGCAATCACTTGCACTTCATTTAAGAAGCCTTTTGGAAACAAAGGACGTAGTGGGCGATCGATTAAACGCGATGTTAGTGTTTCTTTTTCACTTGGACGACCTTCACGTTTAAAGAAACCACCAGGGATTTTACCCGCTGAGTAAGTACGTTCTTGGTAATTAACCGTTAAAGGAAAAAAGCCTTGGCCAGGTTGTACTGATTTTTTGCCTACCACGGTCACCATGACTGATGTTTCGCCTAGGCTAGCAATCACTGCACCGCCGGCTTGACGTGCAATTTTTCCTGTTTCAAGACTGAGACTATGTTCACCATATTGAACTGTCTTTTTTACTGAATTCACTATTCTTTCCTCTATCTGACTGACTATGCGAACCGGCTTATTCCGACCGCTATCGTTTTTCATAACAAAAATGCCCCTGAAGGGTTAGCTTCAGAGGCATTTTTTAAATACTAAAACCTTGCTCATTACATAATGAGGACTCGGTTTTTAAAATAATTTTTCTCACTATTACCAATGCTTAACGACGTAAACCTAAGCTTGCAATCAAATCACGGTAACGTACGACATCTTTCTTTTTCAAGTAATCTAACATCTTACGGCGGCCACTGACCATTTTTAATAGGCCTTGGCGCGAATGATGGTCGTGAATGTTATTTTTAAAGTGATCTGATAAGTTTGTGATACGTGCTGTTAGCAAAGCAACTTGCACTTCTGCAGAACCGGTATCAGTTTCAGTACGCTTGTATTTTTCGATAACTTCTTTTGTTTGTTCTAAAGATAATGACATTAACAACTCCAACTTTTTTTGTAGGTTATTCCTACTAGCTAAATTCTGGATTATCTCAGCCATTTCAGACCAATATATCCAACCAATTAAAGATGGAAATTCTACCGATTTTCTATTTGATAAACAAGGCTTTTACAACGTTTCATCAAAAACAAAAACGCGCTTCGGTGAAACAGTGCCGTTTTCGGTCATTTCACCTAAACCTAGAAAGTCATTTTCCCGATCAAATAAACGAATTTGTGCGCTTTGAAATACGTCTTCGACTTGTGCCGTCTGACCTTGTCTTAGGGCTAATACTTGCTGGTCATCAATCGTGACACTTGGCCAAGTCGGTAAGGCATTTTCAGAAGGTAACAGCAACTCATCTAGTGCCGCCACGCCTTGCTCTGCCAATGACTCTAACGCTAATATTGATACTGCGTTAGCAATGTCATAACCCGCGGCGGCTACTCGGCGTAGCATGGTGACATGCCCCCCCGTCCCCAATGCATAACTAATATCTTCTACTAAAGTCCGGATGTAAGTCCCTTTACTACAACAGACATCCAAGGTGAAACTCTCTTGAGTAAAAGAAATCAAGTTAATATCATAGATATTTATATTACGTGATTTTCTTTCTACTTCAATCCCTTGGCGTGCTAATTTATAAAGTGGTTGACCTTTATGCTTTAAAGCTGAAAACATCGGAGGGACTTGTTGTTGCTCACCTTTAAACTGTGTGATCACATTTAGTAAGTTTTGTTCTGTGATAATCGGAACTGCCAGTTCCTCCACGATATTACCATCTGAATCACCACTGTCTGTGACTACACCTAATTGGCAGGTCATGTGGTAGCGTTTGTCTGCATCTAACAAATAAGATGACAGTTTCGTTGCTTCGCCTAAACAAATGGGCAATACGCCGGTGGCTAAGGGATCTAAACTACCGGTATGTCCGGCCTTTTTTGCATCAAATAAGCGCTTAACTTGCTGTAACACGTGATTTGAGCTACGGCCTGTCGGTTTATCGATCACGATAATACCGGTGATGTTCCGACCTTTTTTATTGCGACGGCCCATCTGGCTTAGTCGTCTATCAAATCTTTGTTGGCTTTTGCTATCAGTTCGTCCATACGAAAGCCATGCTCTAATGACTTATCATAAAGAAAACGGAGTTCTGGAATGCTTCTAATTTCGATGCGTTTGGCTATGCCGCGCTTTAAGAAACCTGCCGCATTAGTCAGGCCGGCAATACATTCACTCACATCTTGTTCTGATTCAACACCATTCAGTCTTGTGACATAGACTTTGGCGTATTTCAAATCTGATGTGATCTCCACATGTGACACGGTCACCATTCCAACACGTGGATCAGAGACTTCTTGTTGAATCATCTGCGCCAATTCACGCATGATGACTTCGCCAATTCGACTGGTACGGCTAAACTCTTGCGCCATTATAAAGTCGGTTCCATTAGGACGCGTTCGAAGACCTCAATTTGGTCTCCTGCTTGCACATCTTTGTAGTTCTTAACACCGATACCACACTCAACACCAGATTGAACTTCATTAACATCATCTTTGAAGCGACGTAATGATTCTAGTTCACCTTCATAGATCACGACATTATCTCGTAACACACGAATTGGATTGGCACGTTTGATCGTGCCTTCCGTCACTAAACAACCAGCGATATCACCAAATTTCGGCGAGCTGAAGACTTCGGAAACCTTAGCCAGACCCATGATTTCGTCTTTATAGACTGGTTCAAGCATACCTGTCATCGCTTGTGTCACAACATCAATCAAATCATAGATAATACTGAAATACTGAACATCTAAGCCTTTTTCAGCAATAACTTTACGCGCTGTATTATCAGCTCGGACATTAAAACCAACCAATATAGCATCTGACGCAGCCGCCAATTGTGCATCAGTTTCATTAATGCCACCAACGCCTGATGACACAATGCGGACTTTCACTTTATCCGTTGAGAGTTTAATCAAGCCTTGGCTGACCGCTTCCGCACTACCATGGACATCCGCTTTTACAACGACATTCAATGTTTTGACGTCGCCGCTTTCCATCTTGTTAAACATATCATCCAATTTGGCCGCTTGTTGCTGCGCCATCTTAGTTTCGCGTGCTTTTGTTTGACGGAATTGCGCAATTTCACGTGCTTTACGTTCATCTGGTGCAACTTGTAATTCGTCACCTGAAGCCGGTGTACCAGATAGACCTAATAATTCAACCGGTGTCGATGGCCCCGCTTCTGATAAAGTTTCGCCTCGGTCATTAGACATTGCTCTAACACGTCCATACTCTTGTCCGACGACGACAATGTCACCTTTCTTCAAAGTACCACTTTGTACCAATACCGTCACAATGACGCCACGGCCTTTATCGAGACGTGATTCGATGACAGTCCCTTTTGCTGGTCCCGCTTCTGGTGCGGTGAGTTCCATGACTTCCGCTTGCAATGAAATGACATCTAATAAATCGTCAATACCTTGACCTGTCAGCGCCGATACTGGCACGAATGGCACGTCACCACCCCAATCTTCTGGAATGACGTCATGATTGGCTAACTCTTGTTTTACTTTATCCGGGTTAGCCGTTTCTTTATCCATTTTATTCATCGCTACGATCAACGTCGCATTCGCCGCTTTAGAATGCTGAACGGCTTCGATTGTTTGCGGCATCACACTATCATCGGCAGCAACAGCAAGAATAACAATATCCGTGACTTGAGCACCACGAGAACGCATTTCTGTAAACGCCGCATGACCTGGGGTATCTAAGAATGTAATTTCACCACAGCTGGTTTCTACTTTATAGGCACCAATATGTTGTGTTATACCACCGGCTTCGCCTGATGTGACTTTGGTGGTACGGATGTAATCTAATAGTGATGTTTTACCATGATCGACATGGCCCATCACCGTAACAACAGGGGCTCTAGCCACACTGTCCGCATCGTCGACATCACTTACTTGAAGCGATAACTCAACCTCATTTTCTTGGACTGCTTTTGCTATATGGCCCATTTCTTCGATGACAATAACGGCAGTATCTTGATCTAAAACTTGGTTGATAGTGGCCATCGTCCCTAGGCCCATCAATGCTTTAATCACTTCACCCGCTTTGACTGACATACGCAATGCTAAGTCAGAGACGCTAATCGTGTCAGGAACATTAACTTCATGTACGACAGGTGCTGTAGGCATTGAAAAGCCATGCTCTGATGACGTTTCCATCAACGCAGTTGACCGCTGTTGATTCATGCCCTTCTTCTTCTTACGACGGCCACCCTTGCCATTTTGTACATGGAGCTCTTTACGCTCATTATTATCACTCTTGCCGTAACGTTGACCACGTCGGCCGGCTTTTTCTTTCTCTTTTTCTTTCGCGGGTGCTTCTGCTGGCTTAGCTTCTTTCGCTTTAGCACGTGCTTCTTTTTGTTCTTTTGCTAGCTTATCGGCAATGGCTTTCGCTTTCGCTCTTTCTTTTTCTAATTCAGCCTCTTCTATACGCGCTAATTTTCGTTCTTTTAAGGCACGCTCAGCTTCAACACGAGCTAAGTTAGCCGCACGGCGTTTGGCGTCAGCTTCTTCTAGTTTTTGATGTGCTATCTGTGATGCACTAAGCTGCTTCTCTGCCTTTTTAGCCACTTTATTCTTAGGCTCTTTGGCTTCAGCTGCCAATGCTTTTTGTTCTTCTTCTGCCGCTAACCTTGCTTCTTCAGCAGCTTCTTTTTCAGCTTCGACAGCTGCTTTAATGATTGCTGCTTCACGAGCGGCTTCTTCAGCGTCCAACTGTTGTTTGACCTCGAGCTGCTGCTGTTCTTTGTGATTAGCGTCTTCTTGTTCCTGACGTAGTGCTGCTTCTTCCGCTGCTTTTTCCGCTGCGGCTTTTTCTTCTGCTTCTTTTTGCTTTAAGAGTTCTTCAGCAGCAACTTGCGCATCATCTGTTTCACTTCGTTTAACGTAAGTGCGTTTTTTTCTCACTTCAACACTAACGCTGCGGCCGCCATGACGTGAGGCACCGCCTAACTTGATTTCACTGACTGATTTACGTTTCAGGGTGATTTTTTTAGGTGAAGCGGTTTCACCTTCGGCTGTTTTACCATGACGATTTTGCAAAAACATCAGTAATGTTTGCTTTTGATCTTCGGTAATCTTATCTGTTGGCTTGGATACGGTTATCCCAGCTTCGTTTAATTGCTCTACCAGACGTTCTGGCTCAACGCCGACTGTCGCAGCGAGGTCTTTCACCTTTATATCGCTCATTCCTTATTCCCCTGCTTCAGCTTGTTCATCGGTAAACCACGATTCACGTGCTTTCATGATCAATGTGGCGGCCTGTTCAGCATCGATGTTCTCGATCTCTGTCAGTTCGTCGACGGATTGTTCTGCTAATTCATCCATGGTGGCAATCCCTTTGCTCGCTAATACTTTAGCCAACTCTTCAGTAATGCCTTCCATTTCTAATAAATCTTGTGCCGGCTCTGCCAATTCTAGTTGCTCTTCGTTGGCAATTGCTTTCGTTAACAAGACATCTCGTGCTCTTGAACGTAATTCAGCCACTATCTCTGCGTCGAATTCGTCAATATCTAGCATTTCTTGCTCGGGTACGTAAGCAATTTCTTCTATGCCTGAGAAACCTTCTTGGGCCAAAATCAACGCGACATCTTCATCGACACCTAACTTTTCCTTGAACACTTCGATCAAGGCACTGATTTCTGTTTCGGCTTTTTTATCGGCATCTGAGGCTGACATAATGTTTAAGTCCCAGCCTGATAATTGGCTCGCGAGACGAACATTTTGGCCGCCGCGACCAATTGCTTGGGATAACTGCTCGTCATCAACAGCGATGTCCATGCTATGCGCTTCTTCATCAACCACAATAGAAAGGGCTTCCGCAGGCGCTAAGGCATTAATGGCGAAACGAGCAGGATCCTCATCCCACAAAACAATATCGACGCGCTCGCCGGCTAACTCATTGGTGACAGCTTGAACACGTGAACCACGCATACCAACACAAGCACCAACAGGATCAATTCTTAACTCCATCGCTTCAACAGCAATCTTAGCGCGTAGACCAGGATCTCGTGCAGCGCCTTTAATTTCAATCAAACCGTCACTGATTTCTGGCACTTCCAACTTGAACAATTCAATTAATAGTTCTGGTGCAACACGACTAATAATCAATTGTGGACCACGTCCTTCTGGACGGATTTCTTTCAAATAGCCTCGGACACGGTCTCCAGAACGGAAACTTTCTCTCGGCACCATTTCTTCACGAGGGATAAGCGCTTCGGCATTACCACCTAAATCAAGCGTGATATTGCCACGCTCAACGCGTTTCACTGTACCGCCGACCATTTGGCCTAGTTTTTCTTGGTATTGTTCAACAACTTGCGCGCGTTCAGCTTCTCGCACTTTTTGAACAATAACTTGTTTTGCTGTTTGTACTGCAATTCGTCCGAACTCTACAGAATCCATTGGCTCACGGATATAAGCGCCGACTTCTATATCGCTTTGTTTCTCACGTGCTTGCGTTAAGGTTAATTGCGCTTCAGGCTCTTCTAGCTCTTCTTCACTGTCTTCAACAACTAACCATTGACGGAATGTTTCGTAGTCGCCTGTTTCACGGTCGATTTCAACATGTGAATCTAATTCGATATCATGCTTTTTACACGTCGCCATCGCGAGTGCCGCTTCTATCGCATTAAAAATAACCTCTTTACTTACTCCTTTTTCATTAGAGACAGCATCTACAACTAGCAAAATTTCTTTATTGTTCATTTCAACCTCAATGCCTTTATCCGACAGCCTTAACCCGTTTGTATATTTCTATTAACTAATAATAACTTCTTTTAAGCGACGATTCTCGCTTTAGCCAGCTTTGTTAATGGTAAGTCGTACAATTCCCCATCTACTTCTATCAATATGTTCCCGTCACTGAAGCCGTGTAATTGACCTTTAAAATTACGGCGGCCTTGAATTGGCAATTTCATCGAAATCTTTGCCTCAGCACCGACAAATTGTTCGAAATCTTTTTGTTTGAACAATGGTCGATCAAAACCAGGCGATGATACTTCTAATGAATAGGCCGTGCTAATCGGATCTTCAACTTCTAAAATCCCATTAACCTGGTGACTAACACGCTCACAATCTTCAATCGAAATACCTTGTTCCGCATCGATATAGATACGTAATACCGTATCTCGGCCATTCTTTATATACTCTACGCCCACAAGCATATAACCAAGCGATTCGATGGATACTTGTACTAATGCCTCAATTTGATCACTAACAGCCATAATTACCTAAAAAAAAAGGGCCATCGGCCCAAACTTAATCTCCAAAAAAGCGAAAACCCCGTAAAGGGGTTCCGTTCAATATCAACAACATTTTGCTTGGACAACGCTTACCAACCCAAAATATTAATGCTGTCTTGGTCATGTGTCACTATCTTCTCCACACAGCCAATCTTCCTCGCATATTCTAACAAATTGTTACAAACAAAGGCAAATATATCCTTTGCCTAGCTGTTGTACATTCTTTACCCTAGTTTATCCGTTGCCGATTCACTTTAGCCACGGTCTCGTTAGGTCCTTCAAATAGCCTTAATCACTCCACAAACGCTGTAAATTGCTTTACACCTGTAACAATTTTAACCTGCTGGTATTATTTTCTGGGCTATCTGGCAATTGTTTTAAGGCCGAAACGAGATCAAACAGAACTGTCCTATGCTCTTCAAGCCTACTGCTGCCAAACGGCTACCTGATGTCACTGGCGCGACATAGTGCACACTGGTTGATGGATATAGATAAAGTGATCAGCTTGGTAATTTAATGCTTTCATCACAATCGGCCTTTTTTAAGATTAACTCCTAGCCTTGATAACTCTCGGGCTCAGATAAAAAAAGTGTAAATGATAAATCTGTCCGTTTGCCATTAATAAAGGCATCGTCAACATGCTCGCCGTACCCCATACCAGTTTCATAACGATTAAAAATAATTTTTGCGCACTTCAATGGCTGTGCAGCACTGACGAAGACCGGGTTTGAAAATAAGGCTTTCTCAACTTGACGTATTGCGCCCTTAACCAAACTGCTATTCCCATCCGATTGCAAATTATTTTTGACCCTTTTAGCTGTGCTTCCCGCTGTTTTCTTACCCTCTTCAAACAACGACGGTGCTGCCAATGCTTCACTAATTGCCTCCAGGGTATGGACATCTAGTACATTTTCTATGAAAATTGCCATAATTGATTCGCAAATAAGAATTATTCTTGATAAAAAGTTGATTTTTTTTCGGAAAAACTATGTTACACAACTTGGAGATTATTGATGCATAAGCGTACAAAACTTTGGGCCAGTATCAGTGCTGTCACATTTGCCACTGCCGCCGGCTTAACTGGCTGCAATACTGAGGTCGAACAGACCAGTCCTGTTGCTAGCCACATGACTGAAAAAGCCGCAATAATCCTCTCTAGTGAGCGCGAAGGTGAAGGTGCTGTAGTTGCTGTCGATCTTGCAACTGATGATCTCGCTTACCTCACACAACTTAGCTTAGTTCGCGGACATCTTTATGTCGGCCACAAATTGTATATGTCAGGCCACCTCGATCACGCTAAAACACATATGAAACACCCTAAAAGTGAACTCTACTCAGATATTGCGCCTGCTTTTACAGCGCGTGGTGCTAATGGCTTTGCACAGGAACTTCAACATTTAGCTTCAGCCGTTAACAATGACCTAGGTGCTGAAAAAGTGGATATGGCTTATCAGCAATTAATAGAGATGATTGCTCAAAATGAGGCTGCTGTTAAATCGTCAAGCCGAACTGCCGCAGAAAAACTTAAATTAGTAGCCGCATTATTACGCGTTTCTGGTGAAGAATATGGCATTGCTGTTGTTGATGGCAAAATGGAGAATGCACATGAGTATCAAGATGCTTTAGGGTTTACAACTGTTGCTCAAGCCATCATTTCAGATATAAACGACAATGCTGATGCTAAAACACAGGCGATATCACTGACTGATAGCCTAAAACCACTGTGGCCTACTTTGATTCCACCGTCGAATTTGGATACAGATGCCGGACAAATTTACGGCGTTGCAGCAAAAATCGAATTACTTGCCTTGAGTTTATAAGCCTTACTTATCGGCTTCAAGGTTATTTAAAGATAGCCTTGAAGCTGCTACAAATCGACGCAGCCTTGTTGGTGTCACCAATATTATTTTGGTGCTAGGAAGGGAAACAGGTTTCATTAGATATTTGCTCGCACTTCTCATCTAAGATGTAAGATTTGGAGCTAGGTTTTTATGAGGGAATTTACTGATAGCTTCTTGATGCAATGAGTACCTTTAGTACTCATTGGTAGCGGGGGCTGGATTTGAACCAACGACCTTCGGGTTATGAGCCCGACGAGCTACCAGACTGCTCCACCCCGCACCGGTTAAGCAAAAAATTATACTAAACTGATGCTGTTCCTGCAAGCTATTTATCACTTCCTTTTAATTTCCGCGTTAGGGTATTTCTGCCCCAACCAAGCAGCTTCGCAGCTTCTTGACGTTTACCCGCTGTTTTCTCTAAAGCCACCTCCATTAGTAACTGCTCTATTTGTGGCACCACTTCAGCTAAAGCACCTTCTTCACCTGACAATGTTTTCTGTGCAGCCCATTGTTTAAATGGGATTTCCCAGTTACCAGAGCCTTGATGGCCACTCTCCATATCGCTGGTGAGTTCATTCGGTAAGTCATCCATTTCTACCATCGTCGCTGGTGACATTACCGTTAGCCAACGACATGTGTTTTCCAATTGTCGTACATTCCCCGGCCAAGGCAGTTGGCTTAAATAGTTTTCAGCGTCAGAAGATAGGCTTTTAACTTGCACTGATAATTCTTGTGCGGCTTTATTTAAGAAATGGTTTGCCAACACGGGGACATCTTCTCGGCGTTCACGTAATGCAGGGCTTTGAATGCGGATGACGTTCAAACGATGGAATAGATCTTCACGGAATTCACCACGCTCGACTAAACGCTCTAAGTTCTGATGGGTTGCCGCAACGATTCTGACATCGCATCTGACTGAAATATGGCCACCGACGCGGAAAAACTCGCCATCAGACAGGACTCTTAATAAGCGTGTTTGAAGGTCTAGCGGCATGTCGCCAATTTCATCTAAAAACAATGTGCCGCCATCAGCCTGCTCAAACCGACCTTTACGTGCGGCATGGGCACCGGTAAAAGCACCCTTCTCATGGCCAAATAATTCGGACTCCATTAATTCTTTTGGGATCGCAGCCATATTCAAAGCAATAAAAGCATCCGCCGCTCTTGGGCTATGCTTATGCAAGGCATTGGCGATTAGTTCTTTACCTGTTCCTGACTCACCATTAATTAACACGGTGATATTAGACCGCGACAATCGCCCGATGGCGCGAAACACTTCCTGCATTGCTGGTGCTTCACCAATGATTTCTGTCCCGATATTGACAGGTTCATCATCAACCGGAGTATTTTCATCATGATGTGCAATAGCTCTTTGGACCAGTTCAACCGCTTCATCAACATCGAATGGTTTGGGGAGATATTCGAATGCTCCGCCTTCATAAACTGACACCGCACTATCCAAATCGGAATACGCCGTCATAATAATAATGGGTAATTTAGGTGCGATTTGTTTGATTTCGGCCATCAATTGCAGACCATCAATACCTGGCATTCTAATATCGCTGACCAGCACATCGGGACGACTATTTTCTAATTCAGTTAAAACACTGTTCCCATCTTCAAATACCCGCACAGTGAGACCATCTGCTTGCATGGCTTTTTCTAGCACCCAGCGGATAGAACGATCGTCATCCACAATCCATACATTGGCTTTACTCACGGGCTTGCTCCAAAGGGAAAACGACTGAAAACACAGTATGACCTGGTTGACTGGTACAGCTTATTACACCATGATTTCGATTCACCAGACTTTGACAAATATACAAGCCTAAACCCGTTCCTTCTGGCCTTCCTGTCACCAAAGGATAAAACATACTTTCTTGTAGTGAGGCTGGAATACCTTTGCCATCATCGATAATATCAATACTTGCTGCGATTTGATGGCGTGTATTATCTATCGTGGCATGGCGCACAATTCTGGTTTTAAGAATAATTTTCCCTACCCCATTCATCGCTTGTACCGCATTGCGAATGAGGTTTAAGAATATTTGCACCAACTGATCCAAATCGACTTTTAATTCAGGAATGCTCGGGTCATAATCTGCTTGAAAGACCAGCCGCTCATCCACTTCTACTTTCACTAATTGACGTACACGCTGTAATACCTCGTGGATATTAACGGCCGTCTTCTGACTCTGTTGATGGGGGCCCAACATATTGGTCATTAAATTTTGTAGCCGGTCTGCTTCACTGATAATAATGTCGGTATATTCTTTCAAGTCATTTGATTCGAGCTGACGCTCTAATAACTGTGCGGCACCACGTAAACCACCCAAAGGGTTTTTAATTTCATGCGCTAGGCCACGCACCACTTGTTGTTGGGCATGTAGACTTTCATCTCGGCTAATGCGGTCCTTATTATCGAGTTGGAAAAACTCTAGCAAAATAGACTGTTCTCGGCCATTCTCTTCTAACAGCTTAATCGCACAATCAACAACAATTTCCCCTGTAGAGGGTATGTAGAGTTTGATTTCACGTTTAATCAATTCTTGTCCTGTTTGTTGCACCTTCTTTAGGCTGACAAATAGGTTTTCTTCTCCGGGTAAAATAGTCTGAAATGGAATCAATTCCGCTTGGCGCTGACTGATATCAAACAATACTTCCGCTGCTGCGTTGATAAACGTGACTTTGAAAGTGCCATCCAACATAACAACCGCATTGGTTAAATTATCGATGATCGTCTGATAAGCCATTTGAGTCATTATTCCCTGCTTTGTCTTCGGTAGCCATGATAAGGTTAATTAGAGCAATAAATGCTCCAAGTCGTTACTTTGGTAGCAAGATAAATAACTTTATCTTTTAAAACAATCACTTATTATAGTTGAATCTGCTTCCATTATTTACAGCGATGATTGAGAATGCACTGTAAGCATTCTATTTGATTTCACAACGCACCACAATGGTGCATATGTGTTTATCTTCCAGATATTTATGCGAATAACACGCGATCAGTTACTGGCGTTGGCTGCAATAATTTTGGGAGGTTGTGGTTGGGAAGGTTTGCCATTTTTGGTAATAGAATTACGGTGCATATGGAATAAGATCGATTTACTGGTTTTTAAAATTTTGCCCTTTTTATCAACGACTGAAACAGCCAAGATATGGCTGCCACGTTCGATATTTTCAAAGGTATAAGATAAATCCGTCTGCGGATCGCCGACTTTTTTACCATCTAATTTGAATTGTACTTTATCCGCTCTATTGGGATTTAGTTCAGGCTGTACAGAAACAGATGCCGCTAAAACACCTCCACCAGTCCAAATACTTTGGTTCTGCTCGGGTGATGTGATACTGATTTTATACTTTGGCTTTTTGAGATCGCTCTCTTCTTCTACCGGTGCTGCCTCGGTATTTTCGACTGGTAGAATGGGGATTGGCGCTGCTTCATAACTGGGTAATTCTTCTAACTCAATCAGTTCAGCTTTATTATTAGGCTCATCTGTGAAAGTGACATTACCATCTCTATCAACAGAGCGATATATATCAGCTTGTATGCTGAATGGCAGTAAAAATAAGACTAATAAACACTTTCTCACAATTGAATCATATGTCAGCTTATTCACTTGTACAAGAGTGACAGATAAAAAAATGCCCCCTTGCGGAGGCATTTTGTCCTGCTGTTTTGTATGACTAAACGTTTACACGCTATAGTACATATCAAATTCAGCGGGATGTGTTTCCATACGCAAGCGTGTGACTTCTTCCATTTTCAATTCAATAAAAGCATCGATCATGTCATCAGTAAATACACCACCTTCTTTTAGGAAGTCGCGATCTTCACTTAATGCATCTAGTGCTTGATCTAAAGAGTAGCAAACTTGTGGAATTGCTGCTTCTTCTTCCGATGGTAAGTCATATAAATCCTTATCCATCGCATCGCCGGGGTGAATTTTGTTTTTAATCCCATCAAGGCCAGCCATCAATAAAGCAGAGAACGCTAAATATGGATTCGCACTAGAATCAGGGAAACGCACTTCAATACGACGGCCTTTAGGATTGTTAACAAAAGGAATACGAATTGACGCAGAACGGTTACGGGCAGAATAAGCCAACATAATTGGCGCTTCAAAACCTGGGACTAAACGCTTGTAACTGTTTGTAGATGAGTTGGTAAAGGCATTTAATGCTTTAGCATGTTTAATGACACCACCAATGTAATACAAAGCGGTTTCTGATAAGCCACCATATTTATTACCTGAGAATAGGTTTTCTCCGTCTTTAAATATAGACATATGGACGTGCATACCATTACCGTTATCACCCACAAGTGGTTTAGGCATGAAAGTCGCTGTTTTACCGTAAGCATGTGCCACATTGTGAACAACATATTTCAGTTGTTGTACTTCATCCGCTTTTTTCACTAGCGTATTGAATCTTGTACCAATTTCACATTGGCCAGCCGTTGCTACTTCATGATGATGTACTTCAGTGACTTGACCCATTTCTTCTAGTGTCAAACACATTGCAGAACGGACATCTTGTAATGAGTCGACTGGTGGTACAGGGAAATAGCCGCCTTTAACACCTGGGCGATGACCTTTGTTACCATCAGCAAATACTTTTTCAGTATTCCAAGCTGATTCATCTGAATCAATTTTGAAGAATGAACCTGCCATCGTGCTGCCCCAGCGGACATCATCAAGGACGAAAAACTCATTTTCAGGACCAAAATATGCTGCATCACCGATTCCAGCTGCTTGCATATGTGCTTCTGCGCGATGTGCCACACTACGTGGATCACGTTCATAACCTTGCATCGTCGCTGGCTCAATAACGTCACAACTAATAATTAAAGTATTGTCATCCATGAAAGGATCCATCACTGCTGTAGTTGGATCTGGCATCAAAATCATGTCTGATTCATTAATCCCTTTCCAACCGGCTACTGATGACCCATCAAACATATTCCCTTCAACGAAGGTATCTTCATCAATAGTATGCGCAGGGTAAGAGACATGTTGTTCTTTACCGAGAGAATCAGTGAAACGGAAATCAACAAAGCTGACTTCCTCATCTTTAATCATTTGAAGCACTTTTTCGACAGACATTAAACTTTTCTCCAATTTAAAAATTACTGTGAGTTGTGAGATAAAACCTCATTCTAAACTCCTAGAGCATAAAATGAGCCAATTTTTTTCAAACATAAAATCAATTAGTTAGCGATACCACAACTTAAAATCGCACCATTTTGGTGCTTAACTTAGCTGGGGCGCACCATTGTTGACCTAACTTTTCACTGCCACTGTGATGATAATCTCACCCTCTTTTTCTGCAGTTTCAATTACTTCATGACCGTGAATTCTGGCCCAAGCCGGTATATCACTTAAGGCGCCAGGATCGGTACAAACGACATCTAATATATCACCAACTGATAATCCCTTGACCTTATTTTGCGTTTTAATCACGGGCATTGGGCATAACATGCGTCGGGCATCTAACTCATGACGGCTCATACATGCCAATCCTCTGACACTTGTTCCGTCGATAATGGTGTGATGTGTAAATTTTGTACGGGTTGGCCCGGCACTGTAAAGGTCATTTCCACTTCATCTGCATCACGCCCTTGTCCATAACGCGCAACAATACTCGCTGCGTGCTCATGATCTTCTGGTGCAATATCACCATCGATTAATGCCAAGGGGCCATTGTGACTGACTGCTTGTATCGACATATATTGTTTACGATAACCCTCAAGATACTGACTTTCACCAGCATCGCGCGCAATAATCAATTTATAGTCGCCTTTCGGTCTTAAATGTCGGCCAACTTTAAGCAGCATAATGTCATCCATTTCATAATCACGGCTGCCACGGCCTTTCCATAAATCAACAAGCTTATCTGAATAGTTTTTATCGGTTAAAAAGCAACAACCGCCAGCAGGCGAAGCATAATCGGTAAGACCATATTTTGCTGCAAGTGCCATTTGCGGCTTACGTCCCCGACCACTAAAATCAAACAGCTTTTCTCTATCGACCCAACCTTCTATCTCAGGTTTAGTCGCTGGTAAATTTTTTGCACATAACGGTCTGAGTAAAATATCATCGGCACCTGACTCTGCAGCCACGATCGGCATGGTTTGCTTACGTTGAGACATCGGTCTTTGACCTATGACTTCACCTGTAATAATAAAATCAAACCCGTCTTCATGGTTTTCTTTTACCCAATCCACTGCTTTATTTACCATGAAAATCTTGCAATCGAGGCAAGGATTCATATTGGCGCCATAGCCATGTTTTGGTTTCAGTAAAACCTCTTTATAGTCTTGTATCACGTCGACGATATGCAATCTGATGCCAAGTTGTTCTGCCACCCAAAGTGCATTGTTACGCTTTTCCTTTTCTTTATCTTGATTACGAATCGCATGGGTATGGCCTTCGACACAAAAGCCGGTGTAGAAATTAATACCTTCTACTTCGATGCCTTGTTCTTGCAATACCCGAACAGCAAGCATGGAATCTAAACCGCCAGAAATTAATGCAATTGCTTTATGTTGTTGTGCCACTATGCCGTACCGCCTACTGTCAACCCTTCTATTTTCAATGTTGGCTGTCCTACGCCAACGGGCACGCTTTGGCCTTCTTTGCCACAATTACCAACGCCGGTATCTAAAGCTAAATCATCGGCCACCATCGAAATACGACTCATGACCTCTGGCCCATTACCGATCAAGGTTGCGCCCTTAACGGGTTGAGTCACTTTGCCATTTTCAATCAAATACACTTCGCTAGTTGAGAATACAAATTTACCGGATGTAATATCGACTTGTCCGCCGCCAAAATTGACCGCATAAATGCCGTTCTCAACTGACTCAATCACTTCTTCCGGCTTATGTTCACCCGGTAACATATAAGTGTTGGTCATTCTTGGCATCGGTAAATGGGCATATGATTCACGGCGGCCATTACCGGTACTCCGTGTCCCCATTAAACGGGCATTGTGTTTATCTTGCATATAGCCTGTTAATTTGCCGTTTTCGATCAACGTGGTGTTTTCTGTCGGCACGCCTTCATCATCAACGGTTAAAGATCCTCGACGATCTTGTAATGTGCCATCATCGACAACAGTACACAGTGGTGATGCCACCATTTCGCCCATCTTACCAGAAAATGCGGAGCTACCTTTACGATTAAAGTCCCCCTCCAAACCATGGCCAACCGCTTCGTGCAATAAAACACCAGGCCAGCCTGAAGCTAATACCACGGTCATATTTCCTGCCGGTGCATCTGTCGCTTCAAGATTAACCAAAGCCTGACGAACCGCTTCTTTGGCGTACTCGGTTGCCATGTCATTATCTTGGAAATAACGATAATCAAGGCGTCTACCGCCACCCGCACTGCCACGTTCACGTCGGTCTTTTGATTCAACAATGACACTGACACTCATTCTGATCAAGGGTCTAATATCAGTTGCTAAAGTGCCATCGCTGGCTGCGACTAAAATGGTATCTAATTCGCCCACTAAACTGGCACTGACCTGCGTCACACGTGGGTCAGCTGCTCTGGCCACTTGATCGGCTGTTTGTAATAACGCTAATTTCTGTTCAACAGACAAACTGGCTAAGGGATCGTCACTGCCGTAAAAATGGGCACTTTGGGTCTTCTCCCAAGCTTGAACTGAACCATTGTCACCTTGACGAGAAATGGCTCTAGCTGCGTTTACAGCACTGTGTAACGCCGGTAAGATCAAGTCATCGGAATAAGCAAAGCCGGTTTTCTCGCCACTACAAGCACGTACACCAACACCTTGCTCAATATGGTAACCGCCATCTTTTATAATGCCATCTTCCAATACCCAGTTTTCTTGTCTGGACTGTTGAAAATATAAATCGGCATAGTCAACACCTTTACCCATTGTCATGGCCAATGCGGCTTCAAGGTCAGCTTCTGTTAAGCCTGCGGGAGCAAGTAGCTGCTGATGGACTTGTTGATAGGAGTCGGGCATAAATTCATCTTAAATAAACGTCTATAAGGCGTAAGATCATACCAGAATTGGCGTTGGAACTCTTGTGCTCATCGTTTAGGCAGTGCGAGTCCGACTGTTTGGAGCTGCGGGTCCTGCCAACTGCCTGTTAAGGTGTAGTTATAACTGACCAAATTAACAATATTTTTATCAAATAATTTACCCGCTAATTTATCTGCTAATAGGATAGCTGTGCCGACACCTAAACCAATTGGGCCACCTGCAACAGCACCCGCTAACGGTAAAGTCGATGACACATTTGGTATCACTTTGACTGTTTGATTATAATCTTGCTTGACGAGATCAACCGGCCCTTTAATCTCAATTTCTGCTGCTTCGCTTTTGAGTTTCAGATTATTCGTCACTGCTTTGCCATTGGCAATGGCGAAGTTCCCTCTGATTGATTTAAAACTCATCCCCTTACCAAATAACTCATTGAAATCTAATGCTAACCGTCTAGGAATTGCTGTGATACTCATCAGGCCAAACACCCGACCCGCTGCACCCGGTTCAACTTCATTCAATTTACCCTTTTTCAACTTAAAGCCTAAGTTGCCGTTTAAGGTCTGTGCTGATAGCGCCAATGGCGCATCAAGCCAAGACAAGCTAATATCCAGCTTAGATTCCTTCGCTTCAATGGCCGCTTGATAGCCAAACTTATTTAATAACCCTGCAAAATCACTGCTCTCGGCTCGTATCGAAAATTCCGTTTTATCACCTGTTGCCAGTTTTGACCAACGACCTTTGGTGATAGCAGCCTGATATACGGGTGAGCTTAATTGGCCTTGCTCGATCACCCATGCATTATTCTCGATACGTGACGCGAGTTTAAAGTTACCTAACGATTTTCCATCAACGGATAAATCCGCAATCTCCATTGTCATTGCGGGCCATAAGGTTGTTTGTTTTGCGCTTGCATTAGCTGATACTTGTGGCGATACTAACACTAATTTAGTCAAATCAATCTTCAGTCGATTACTGTTTGAAATGACTTCTGGTATCGCTATCGTGCCCACAATTTGCGGACTGTTGATACTTGCCTGCCAGGTGTTATTACGTTGCTGCGTTGTTAATTTAACGGCTGAAAACTGTTGACCCAAGCCAACTAACTTATCAGTGGCTAACGTTAACTTAGTCACATCCGATAACTCTGAATCGCCTCGTGGTTTGCTTTGTGCTATCCACGTTAACCAGTTATCGATGTTGAGCTCTGGCAATGACGCATCAACAAAGAAAGCATTATTTTGTGAATTCGGTGTCAAGATCAGATTCACCTGATTGTCATAGCTCAAATTGTAATTTGGTTGTTTGGCACTTTGATTAAAAACCGCTTGGATTTTTTTGCTCTGATTGACAGATTTCTCAAACGGCTCAGGCAAGGTTACGGCCATGCCTTTTAAGTAAGACCTTAATGTGACATCTGTGTAAAAGTCACCAATATCGCGTTCTGACACTAATACTTCTAACTGGTACGGCGTATTGCCTTTAATAAAGTCTGGCACTTGTTGCGGCCATGTTTGTCGTAGCTGTTGGCTTGAGATCGTCCCATTCGCCATTATCACAGTCGCCTTATTTTTTGGAAATACAGCCACATCGATGGCTTGATTTAAAAACTGACCTTTGAGGTTATTGGTTGTCACGCCATTATTATCGAAGTCAAGGCGACCTCGCACGCGTTTAACAGCCAACTCAGGCATGGTTTTTTTATACAAATGACTACTCAAGAAACTGACATTGCCCGCCACTTTGGTACCATCGGGATTGGCTAAAGGCACCATTAAGGTCAGATTAATATTGCTTGCGCCTTTTGCTGACACGGCCTTGGCAACAGAACCAAACCGTTCTTTAAGCGGACTATTTCGTAAAAAATTAAGCGCCTTTTGTGTTGTACCGGCAAGTCCGCCTGTCACGGTTAATATTGGCTCGTCTTCAATCAGTTTTTCGATATCGACATTGACATCTTTAAAGGCAAATCCGGCAATTGTCCCTTGCTGACTTTGGATATTTAAATTATTGCCTTGTCCTGTTACCTTACCTGTAACGTCGAATAGGTCTGGCCAATGATCGGCATAATGTAATTGCGCCCCTTCCACGTCGAGCGCCATATTAAATTCGCCCCGCTTTTTATCTTGTTGGCTTTCATAAGGAAAAGCAGCTAAATCACCTTTTAAATGAATCTCGCCATATTTAATTTGGCCTGCCAGGAATGCTTTCCTTGCCCATTGTTTGAAATCATGACTTAATATTTTTTCAGGAAAATAAGCTTTCCAGCGAGCAACAGCAACCTCATCCAAGATTAATGCAAGATCACTCACCACTTTGCCTTCGGCATTTTGGGCAATTTCGCCGTTTAACAATAACGTTAAGTCTGCATTCCGAATATTAAGGTTATTACTTTGTATTCGCCATTGCTGATCTGGCATAAGTTGTAAGGCTACTTTACCCGTTATGGTATCGAAGAAAACCGGATCTTTTAACCAGGTTACAGGGGAAATTGTTACTTGCTGACTGGCAAGTTCAATATGGGCAGTTTGGTCTGCCATCTCGACGCTGACATTAACATTATCAATACCGGGATAATCTTGCCATGCTGATAATTCACCATCAATCAACTGAAAATCAGCAATACTCAATCCTAACTTTGGTTCATAGCTAAATTGATAGTTTTTCAGATCACCTTTTGGCCTCTGGGCCAGGACCTGTTCAGGTAACGCATCAGATAAACTCGCAATCTCAAGCACGTCTTCAATACGAATGAAACCGCCCTTGCCAACCACTTTTTCACCTTCCTGCGTTAAGATCAGTGATGATTTAGGCCAAACTGTGTCATTAATATCGATCTGTAATTCATTGACCGCCAAGCTCCAACTTTGTTGGTGTTGTTGCCAATCAAACTGGCCCAATAACTGTTCAATTATGACCGGTGGCAGGTGGTCTTTATTTTGTTCATTGGCCAGCTGACCATTCTTTAAGTCTAATGCCAGTTGCACCCTATTTAGCCGCTCGCCAATGCCTTTTCCTTTCAGTGCAACATCGACACGGCCTTGCTTTATCACCACATTTTGATAGACCAAATTATTCTGAAACGGTGACAGTTGGAGATCATTGACGTCAACCGTCCATTGCCATGTCGTCAATTCGGGCTGCTGTTCATTTAACAACCAGTTGGCAGTAAATTGAACCCGCTCTCCCAATGACGCTGGTAATTTAATATCACCATTGGACTGCCATTTGTTTAATTGATGTTGGATACCAGCATTATCAATATGATAGCGACCGGTTAAGAACGTCTTTTGTTGATCAGTAAAGTCGATGGTAATGGATTTTAAGTGGATGCTATTTAACGCATTCGACCTGACGATTAATTCGGCAAATAATGGCGTCGAATCACTTTGTTGATTTAAACCTTGTAGCGCAATATTCCCAGCACTATCACGTATGACGCCAATCTTTAAACCCGTTAATGTGATGTCATCTAATCTCAAATCGGCATAGCGAATGCTGTCGTAAAGATCTAAATCAAGGTGCAACTTCTCTAAGGTGAGTAGTTGCGTTGTGTCATCTTCAGCTAAGACTTTCACTGTCGCGAGTTCGAGTTTGGGTGATAAATTGACCCACGTCAGTTTGGCTTGATTAATTTCAACTTGATGACCTAATTTGTCACTCACCCAATCTGCTATCGCATCTTGCTTTTGATTAACCACACCCGACAGCCAATAAAAACCCGCACCTAGTAGCAAAAGGAACAAAAGAAAAATGAGGTAAAACGGTTTAACCCTACCGCGCTGGTATTGTTGTGTTGTCATACTCATAAAGCAGAGTAAGCCAGAAGTAAAATTAAAGTATCTCTCATCCGTGATGAACCTTACATTAATACAACGTTAAATTGCTCACGACCATATTGAAACTCAGCTTGAAACGCAATCGGCCGGCTAATAAACTGCTCTAGCTCGGCAACATAGGTTGAGTCTTCATCATTAAGGCGATCGATGACATTTTGTGATGCAAGTACCAGAAACTGGCTGGTTTCGTATTGCTTAGCTTCCCGCAGTATTTCGCGAAAGATTTCATAACACACTGTTTCAATACTTTTGGCATAGCCTTTACCGTCACAAGCAGGACAAGGTTCACATAATACATGGCCGAGACTTTCACGACTTCTTTTTCGCGTCATCTCAATCAAACCCAGTTCGGACACAGCACAAATATTATGTCTTGCCCTGTCCGTTAGCATTGCTTTTTCTAATGTCTGTAGCACTTGGCCTCGGTGCTCAAGCTCTTCCATATCAATAAAGTCGAGAATGATAATGCCGCCCAAGTTACGTACCCGTAGTTGTCTTGCAATGGCATTTGCCGCTTCTAAATTGGTTTTAAAAATCGTTTCTTCTGGATTTTTATGGCCCACAAAGCCACCGGTATTCACGTCAACTGTTGTCATCGCTTCTGTCTGATCGAAGATCAGGTAACCGCCTGACTTCAATGGCACTTTACGTTCTAAGGCATTTTGAATTTCTTGTTCGACGCTGAACAAATCAAATAAGGGTGCGCCTTCCTTATAATGCTCGATTCTTAAAGCACATTCAGGCATAAACCCTTCGGCAAACTTTAACGCTTTGTCATAGGTTTCTTTAGAATCAATGCGTATTTTCTCTACTTCTGGTGAAAATAAATCTCTTAAAGATCTGAGCGCTAAAGGTAGGTCTTCATACAGTGAACTCCCGGTTTTTATCGCCGCTTTGCGATCCATCAATTTTGTCCAAAGGCGGTGCAAAAACTGTAAATCTGATGTTAATTCTATCTCTGTGGCCCCTTCTGCCGCTGTTCTTAATATATAACCGCCTGTATCGGCATCATCTAGCTGGGCTATTAGGGCACGCTTAAGCCGATCTCGCTCAAGTTCATCTTCAATTTTTAATGATACACCGACGCCTTGCGTATTAGGCATATACACCAAGTAACGTGACGATATCGATAGCTGTGTCGTTAGTCGCGCCCCTTTTGTCCCCATCGGGTCTTTAATCACTTGGACGATGATCTCTTGTCCTTCTCTTAATAGAGAAGAAATCGGTGGTACTTCTGTTTCTTGTAAATCACCGGTATGACCAGCAGGAATCGAAATATCTGAGGCATGTAAAAAAGCGGCTCGGGCCAGACCTATTTCAACAAAAGCTGCCTGCATACCGGGTAATACACGGCACACCTTGCCTTTGTAGATATTGCCGACTAAACCGCGATATTCAGTACGTTCAATAAACACTTCTTGCAATAAACCATTATTAACGACAACGGCGCGCGTTTCGCTGGGTGTGACATTAATTAAGATTTCACTGCTCATGCAAATGCGTTCCAATGTCGATTAATAATGCAGTTGTTTCTCTTAGCGGTAAGCCCATGATGCCTGAGTAGCTACCTTCTATCTGTTCAATAAACCGGGCAGCGAGGCCTTGAACGGCATAAGATCCTGCTTTATCTTCGCCTTCGCCAGTTGTAATATACCAATCCAACTCCGCTTCGGATATCGGTGCAAAAGTCACCTTGTTACAGCTCACCTTTGTTAAAACCTGCTTGTCATAAATAACTGAAACAGCGGTCAATACGTCATGTTGGCTATTCGATATGCGTTGTAACATAGACTTTGCACCCATTGCACTTTTTGGCTTTCCTAAGACATCATGTCCGATCACAACAGAGGTATCCGCGCCAATCACCGGACGTCGCTCACCTTGTCCCAATGATTGCCAGCCAGCTTGTGCTTTAGCTGTCGCAATACGTTGGACATAATCTAAGGGTGATTCACCAACTAATCGACTTTCATCAACGTCTAACGTTAACTTATCAAATTCAACACCTATTTGGGTGAGTAATTCACGCCGCCTAGGCGAACCAGAAGCGAGATAAACTTTTGGTAAATTCATGCGCGATGATAAGGGTGGTTTTGTAACACAGTCCATGCTCTATAGAGCTGTTCCGCTAACAGGATACGTACAATAGGATGTGGCAAGGTTAATGCCGATAATGACCATTTTTGATCAGCCCTTTGACGGCACTTTTGTGATAAACCATCCGGGCCACCAACCATTAATGACACGTCACGGCCATCGGCCAGCCAATGTGCCATTTGTTCCGCCAGTTGCTCAGTGCGCCATGGTTTACCCGTCACCTCTAAGGAAACGACATGATGGTTATTCGGTATCGCGGCTAATATTCGCTCACCTTCTTCTTCCATCCATTGTGCAGGACCACCACTTTTTCCGCGCTTGGCGGGTGTGATTTCTTGTAGCCTCAGTTGACACTCCCTCGGCAACCGTTTGGCGTATTCTTGATATCCCTCATCGACCCATCCGGGCATTTTATTGCCGACGGCCAATAAGTTTAATTTCATTCTTCTTCGGCCGAAACCTGTTGATCAGTTTCATCTGGCACTTGCCAGAGTTTTTCTAAGTTATACGTCGTGCGGGTTTGCGGTGTCATAATATGAACAATCACATCTCCTAAGTCGACCAAAGCCCAATCGCCAACATCTTCCCCTTCAACACCTAATGGTTGCTGACCTGCTGCTTTGGCTTGTTGACTCACTTCATTCGCCAACGCTTTAACTTGGCGGGTTGATTTACCGGTCGCAATGATCATCAGATCTGTCACATCGGTCATTTCTGTTACATCGAGTACTTGTATATCTTCTGCTTTAATATCTTCTAGTGCATCAATCACTAGTAATTTCAATTCTTTGGCCTGCATTTGGCGCTCCGTTATTGGCTATTGTCATAGTTTATCACTAACGCTTAATGGGCTTGTGATTTTTGTATTGATGCGACTTGTTCAGATGCTGGAAACCAGCTGTCGGTTTTGCCTGTTATGTAATACACCGTTAAACCAATCCATTCACGCCAAGCGGGTTCTAACACTTCTAAATTCTCATACAAATTAAAACCCCATTGCCGTAGTGCCGGTTGGTTACTGCGATAATCAACCGGATATGCGATAACGTTTAACCCTTGCTGTCGAGCAATGCCCATCGCACGTGGCATGTGAAAAGCTGAGGTCACTAATAAATAACGGCCTGTTATTTCTGGTAGTAATGGGCTAGTGAAGAGAAAGTTTTCATTGGTATTGCGCGATTGTGATTCGATAATAAGGCGATCTTTTTCAATGCCGATGGCGATTAATAATCTTTGTGCAATACTGCCTTCATCGCCTTTTCCTTGAAAACGAAGTAGGCCGCTACCGCCCGAAAAAATCACCGGCGCCGATGGATAGCGTTTGGCTAATGTGACTGCGCCAATATAACGATCGCCACCCGCGCCAAGCTCAGCACTATTCCAACTCAGAGATGTTTTAATTTGTTCTCCACCCCCTAAGACAATAATGCCATCAATCTGTTCAGGCATCACCAACAGTTTATTAAAACGGCTTTCTAATGGATAGATAAGATTATCTCCGAACGGATAAACGGTAAGTAATAGCGTCACTACCACAGTAGAAACCAGTACTTTTTTTGCTGCGGCAATAGCGCCTTTAAATAAAAAGAACGTCCCTAAGGCCATAAACAACATAATGAGATTAGTCGGACTTAAGAGCCCCCAAGCTAATTTCGAAAGAATAAAAAATAGTTCATCCATCATTTCTAAGGCTTCTTAATTGATGAGGGTGATTAAAATGCATCATTTAAGCCAAGATCAAGCTGTTGACTTTGTTGAACTGCTGATACTGGTTGTTCAAACCCACTGACTGACACGCCAACCAGCCGTACAGCAAGCTCTCCGGCTTCTGTCTTAGTTAATAATTCGGGCAATAATGCATTGATTTTGCCGAGATCTAAGCCGTTGTCTTCTGTTACAGAGCGCGTTACTTGTTGAAAATTGGCATATTTTATCTTTAACGTCAGGGTTCTAGCGGTGAATTTTAGCCGCTGTAATTGTGCCCATACTTGTTGTGCCAAGTTATCAATATGACCTTTTAATTCGATAATGGAACGAATGTCTTGTTGAAATGTGGTCTCTTTGCCGATTGACTTGCGTTGACGTGTACTTTGTACTGGCCGCTCATCAACTGCGCGTGCAATATGATAAAAATAATGACCCGATTTGCCGAAATTCTCCACTAAGTCGGCTTCAGACCATTGCCGTAAATCATCACCGGTGGCGATGCCGATTGCATGCATTTTGGCTTCTGTTGCTGGCCCAACACCATGGAATTTTGCCACTGCTAAACTTAAGACGAAAGCTAAACCTTGCTCTGGCTTAATCACATAGAGCCCATTGGGTTTGTCCATATCAGAGGCAATTTTGGCTAAAAATTTGTTATAGGACACACCTGCCGATGCTGTTAGATTGGTTTCAGCCAAAATGTCGTGTTTAATCGCTTGGGCAATATAGGTCGCCGATCCATTGAAGTAAACTGATCCTGTGACGTCTAAATAAGCCTCATCTAATGATAAAGGTTCAACTTCGGAGGCATAACGCCAAAAAATGTTCCGTATCTGCTCTGACACTTCACGGTAAACATCAAAACGATGTGGCACAAAAATGGCACTGGGACAAAGTCGATAAGCCGTTGAACAAGGCATCGCTGAATGGATACCAAATTTCCGGGCTTCATAACTACACGCTGCGACCACGCCGCGCTCATGTGGCTTACCACCAACAATCAGCGGTTTACCTTTATATTTTGGCTGATCACGTTGTTCTACCGACGCGAAAAAGGCATCCATATCCACATGTATGATTTTACGTTGTGGCTTTTGGTGTTCGTTCATGATCTTAAAATAGATTAATAAGTGGATCTAATCTATTGATATAAACCCAGTTGCTCAATAAAGCTAACAACAGTATCAGGCATCAAAAAGGCTGGGCTTCGTCCTTTTACCAGATCGCGTCTAATCGCTGAGGCAGAAATATTAAGCTGGGTTAAGGTTACGGGCCAAATTTTACCTGTTAACAATGCCGTATCTTCTAGTATCGCTAGATGATCCTGATACCAGCTTGTCATCTCTTCTGGCAACGATAATGGTTGTTCGGGTCTCGCTATGACGATGATATGACTTAAATCTAATAATTGCTTCCATTGATGCCATGTTGATAAGTGACTAAATGCATCAGACCCTAAAATCAAATACAACGGTTGTTCCGGCATTTCTTGTTTTAACGATCTTAATGTATCAACGGTATACGATGGACCGTCACGCTTTAACTCACGATCATCGACGACAAATTTTTGGCTGTTCTTAATCGCCAAATGCAACATCATGACACGCTGTTCTGGTGTTGCTTTTGGCTGTGGCCTATGCGGCGGTCGTGCACTTGGAATCAATCGAATATGATCAAAATCAAACTGCTGCAATAACTCTAACGCCGATCTCAAATGGCCATGATGGATAGGGTCAAAAGTACCACCTAAAATGCCAATCGATTTTGTCATACCACCTGCTTTATCATACCCATTGCCTTGTCATATTAGACGCGAACTTGACCCGTTCCTAAGACAATCCACTTTTGAGATGTCAGGCCATTTAAACCGACAGGTCCTCGCGCATGCAATTTATCAGTCGAAATACCAATCTCAGCACCTAAGCCATATTCAAAGCCATCGGCAAAGCGCGTTGACGCATTCACCATCACTGAGCTTGAATCAACTTGAGCTAAGAAGCGACGTGATGTTGTGTAGTCTTCAGTGACAATTGTTTCAGTATGACCTGAACTGTGCTGATGAATATGATCCATCGCTTGAACAACGCCATCAACAATCCGAATCGATAAAATAGGGGCTAAATATTCGGTATCCCAATCCAGTTCAGTCGCCACATCTATATCTGTCAGAATTGACCGTGTTTTTTCACAGCCACGAAGCTCGACTGATTCAGATTGATAACGCGCAGCTAATCTTGGCAAGATGGTTGCGGCGACACGACTATCAACTAACAATGTTTCCATTGCGTTGCAGACACCGTAGCGATGACATTTGGCATTAAACGCAATCTCTTCTGCCATGTCTAAATCAGCTTTGCTATCAATGAAGACATGGCAAATACCGTCTAAATGCTTAATCACCGCGACTCTGGCATCTTTACTGATGCGCTCGATTAAACCTTTACCACCACGCGGGACAATGACATCAACAAATTCAGGCATTGTGATCAGTTGGCCGACAGCGGCGCGATCAGTTGTTTCGACTACTTGCACAGCTTCGGCTGGTAATCCAGTTTGTTCTAGACCACTTTGGATACACGCGGCAATGGCTTGATTTGAGTGAATAGCTTCAGAACCACCTCGTAAAATAGTGGCATTACCCGACTTTAAACATAGACCCGCGGCGTCTGCAGTGACATTCGGCCGAGACTCATAAATAATCCCAATAACACCTAATGGCACACGCATTTGGCCCAATTGAATGCCAGATGGCAGGTAACGCATGTCGCTGATTTCACCGACAGGGTCGGACAAATTAGCGATTTGTTCCAAACCTTCAGCCATCGATTCAATTCGACTGTCGGTTAACGCTAAGCGATCGAGCAATGCGGCTTCTAGGCCTTTCTCTTTACCCGCAGCCAAATCCAACTCATTTTGGGTTTTTAGGGTATCGGATGCAGCTCGGATTTCTCGTGCGATGGTTAATAAAGCATGATTTTTGGTAGCGGTACTGGCACGCGACAACACCCGGCTGGCTTTTCTCGCCTGCTTGCCTAATGTTTGCATATAAAGTTCAATGTCCAATGCCGTTCCCCTGATGTTGGCTATGTAAATTAACGCCTGCCACGTTTAAACACAATATTTCTAATAATGTCCAAGGACATTTTGCCACAGTCCCTTTGGCTGCTTGATCAATTTCTGCCATTTGTTGCAAAAACTGTTGCCACTGGCCCGCTTCGTGTCTTGCCAATGCCTCACGCATAACGGGCTTGGCTTTGTCCCATATGGGTGGTTTTTGTAACTTAAAAACCTGTTCGATATGGGTACCTTGACTCAACTCAAAAGCCATATCAATCATGCGGTGTAACGACCATGATACCGCAGAAAAAATAGCTAATATATCGTTACCTTCTGCTTTGAGCTGGCTAATCATTCTCGGTATTTTGGCAGCTTGGCCCGTAAAAACGGTATCCATCAACCCAAAAGCCTGAAAACGGGAATTATCCGCCACTGAGGCTAATACGATCTCTTCACTCACTTGCCCGTCAGGACAGAGTAAAGCTAACTTCTCTATTTCTTGTGCTGCGGCAAATAAATTACCCTCTACGCGCTCGGCAATTAAAGCAGCTACTGCAGGGCTGACAGCCAGGTCGCGTTGTTTTAGACGTTGCGTTATCCAACGTGGCAAATGTGTGATATCAACAGGCCAAACAGGTGTCGTAGCACCGACTTTATCTATTTCGGTAAACCATTTACTTTTTTGCGATCGGTTATCGATCTTGCCACTGATGATCAATAACGTTGTGTCTTGTGGCGGGTTATCAACAAAGCGCCGAAATGCTTCGCCCCCCTCTTTACCCGGTGAGCCAGAAGGCAAGCGTACTTCCAATAGACGCTGGCTATCAAATAATGACATCGTTTGTTCTTGCCACTGAATTTGTGACCAATCAAACCTGCCTTCGACATGCCAAACTTGACGCTCGTTCGCGCCTAATTGTCTTGCTTGTTGACGGATTAAGTCTGCACTTTCTTCCACCAGCATTTGTTCATCACCAAAGACGAGATAAACTGGTAACAGCCCTTTTTGCAGTTGTGCTGCTAATTGCTCAGCATTAACACGCATCGCTAATACTTTATTTTATAAAGGATAAACGGCGAAGAATGCTTTGGACCAATTGCTTGTTCAATTGATCACGCAATAGGGTTTCTTCTGATTCGCTGCCCAACACTTCATTTTCATCAAATTGATAATCGCGTTGTGCTTCAACCTGCTGCTCTTCGGCTAAGACATTGCCTTCAGCATCCAGTACCACAAAGCGGAGCTTACTATGTAGCTCATACTCGCTGACTTTGGCGCTTGAACCGACTGACAGAACACGTCGATCATATTCGTTATCGGTAATTTTTAATACCGCAGCATCAGCGTTTCCACCATCAACCACCACAATGCCATTACTGACTAAACCGCGCTTTAAATACAGGCCGATATCGCGTTGTAAGCTAACACCTTCGATACGCATTGTTTTTAAACTATCTGATATATCAGCCGCACCGCGCAAATGGAACCCACACCCTACTAGGGTCATGAATAACAAGGCAATAACACTATTTAATGCAACACGTTTCATATAAGACGTTCCTTAATTATCCTGCCACGACGATATTAATTAAGCGGCCCGGTACCACAATGACTTTGCGAATCTCTTTGCCCTCAATAAACTTCTGAGCATTTTCGTCAGCCAGTGCTTGGGCTTCAATACTGTCTTTATCGGCGTCAGCATTCACTTTAATCTTAGCCCTTAGCTTACCATTGACTTGTACCATCAGCTCAACTTTATCTTGTTTTAACGCTGTTTCGTCGATGTTAGGCCAGCTGACATTCACCACCGCTTCATCGTGGCCTAAAGCACGCCATAACGCATCACAAATATGCGGCGTAATTGGCGCTAACATCAATGCCGTCAATTCCAATGCTTCTTGCCTAACAGCTCGACCTTGCTCACTATCATCACTATTTTTAGTGACCGCATTCATTAACTCCATCACCGCGGCGATAGCAGTGTTGAAGGTATGACGGCGACCCAAGTCATCGCTGACTTTAGTTAACGCTTGATAAATTTGGCGACGAAGATCCTTCAAATCATCATTCAAATTGTCTTTGTCTAAAGCAACACAAGATCCCTTTTCAACATGCGCTTGCGTAAAGCGCCATAAACGATTTAAAAAGCGATTTGAGCCTTCAACGGCTTTATCAGACCACTCTAAAGATTGCTCTGGTGGTGCAGCAAACATCGTAAATAGACGTGCAGTATCAGCACCATATTGCTCAATGAGTGCTTGCGGATCGACGGTATTGCCTTTTGATTTTGACATTTTAACGCCGTCTTTCAACACCATGCCTTGCGTCAGCAAGTTTTTAAACGGTTCATCGCCATCGACTAGACCTTCATCACGCATTAATTTATGGAAAAAGCGGGCATACAATAAATGTAAGACTGCATGCTCAATTCCACCAATATATTGATCGACTGGCAACCAATGTTTAGCACGTTCATCTAACATCGCTTCGGTATTATCTGGGCAAGTAAAACGCGCGTAATACCATGATGATTCAAAGAAGGTATCAAAGGTATCGGTTTCACGTTCTGCATCAGCGCCACATTTTGGACAGGCAACTTGATAAAACTCTGGCATTGATTTAATCGGCGAACCAGAACCATCAACAATGACATCTTCTGGTAATCGAACTGGCAAATCAGCTTCTGGTACTGGCACAGCACCACAATCAGGACAATTAATAATTGGGATTGGTGTCCCCCAATAACGCTGACGCGACACGCCCCAATCGCGTAAACGGTAATTAACTTGGCGCTCACCTTTATTACGTTGCTCTAACGCTTTGGCAATCGCATCAAACGAGGCTTGTGAGCTTAGGCCATCAAACTGACCTGAATTCGTTAACTGGCCTTTTTCGGTAAATGCGGCAGCCGAAAGATCACAGCTTTCTTTTCCTGCCGGCGCTATTACTTGTTTAATCGCCAAACCGTATTTTTGGGCAAACTCGTAATCACGTTGATCATGGGCTGGTACTGACATCACCGCGCCTGTTCCATATCCCATCAGCACAAAGTTCGCAGCCCAAACTGGCACTTGCTCATCCGTAATAGGATGCGTCGCCATTACGCCTGTCGCAACGCCTTTTTTCTCGGCAGTCTCCATGGCTTCTTCGCTGGTTTCCATCTTGCGACATTCATCAACAAAAGCCTGCAATTCAGGATTAGATTTCGCCGCTTCCAAAGACAGGGGATGTTCAGCAGCCACCGCCAAATACGTCACCCCCATCAAGGTGTCCGGACGTGTCGTATAAACGGCTAAGTTTGTATCGCTATTCTCAAGATCAAACTCGATTTGTAGGCCTTCTGAACGACCAATCCAGTTCGCTTGCATGGTTTTAACTTGTTCTGGCCAACCATTTAGCTGATCAAGATCATTTAACAGCTGTTCGGCATAATCGGTGATTTTCATAAACCACTGTGGAATCTCACGCTTCTCAACCACGGTGTCACAACGCCAGCAGCAACCATCGATCACTTGTTCATTGGCAAGCACGGTATTATCAACCGGGCACCAATTCACGGCAGCGGTCTTTTTATAGACCAAGCCTTTTTCAAATAATCGGGTAAATAACCATTGTTCCCAACGATAATATTCTGGTGTACAGGTCGCTAATTCACGTTCCCAGTCATAACCCAAACCAAGACGTTGTAACTGACCACGCATATAGTCAATATTGTCGTAAGTCCACGCGGCTGGCGGAACTTTATTTTTAATCGCAGCATTTTCAGCCGGCAAACCAAAGGCATCCCAACCCATAGGTTGTAAGACGTTTTTACCTTGCATACGCTGATAACGTGAAATTACATCGCCGATGGTGTAGTTACGCACATGGCCCATGTGTAACTGGCCACTTGGGTACGGGAACATCGCAAGGCAGTAATATTTTTCTTTGCTGTTATCTTCAACGGCACGAAAGGTATCAGCCTGTTGCCAATATTGCTGAACGTTCGCTTCAATGTCAGCTGGATTATATTCTTGTTGCATGATGTCTTCAATTAGGTAAGCAAAAATTACCCGACTAGGATACCGCAAGCAGCCGTTTGCTTAAAGGGAAATGGTTTTTCAGTTGATCCTTTTCTGACACTTTATGGCCCGATATAAGCATAGCCTTGTTCTTGCAATTCCATAATCCGTGCTACGCCAGCATTAACGGTTGTTACGCCATCGAGTAACACCGGCAATAATCCCGTTTTCTGCTTCTGTGCATCCAATCGTGTTTTGGCAGGCACTAAACCCAATGTCCTGTAGTGCCAGACTTTCTACTCGGCTCGCTACCGCACTTTCTGTCGTCAATAAGCCAAGACCAGGGCCATAAGCCACTATTTCGATGATCACATTATCTAGGCCATAGAGCTTCTGTAAGTTCGCAGCATTATTCAGTACCATTTTTTGGGTGCTTACACCATCTGTGCTGACTTGGATGATCACTTTATGCGGGGTGTCTTGTTCTGCTAGTACAGCCGTAGCCATGAATAATGGTAAGAACAGTAAAGCAACTATCTGTGTTATTTGTTTTCTCATCTATTTCACTATGACATGCATCCAAAAAAGTGGAAAATAAATCTGTCCCCTTTTTGTTTCAACCTAAACGTATTTCCAAAAACCAAGTCTCTTCCCCCCACCTTTAATTATTTTTATATTCACCATTCCCCTGAAAAATAATCCTGCGTTCGTGGTGTTGCAGCATTGATATTCAAAACTGGAGCGCCGCCTTGCAATAAATTAATAGGCTGTGGGAAAACGATACAGACAGGGGTGTCAGCTTTGCGCCTAAAGGTGAAAGACTCTGCTGTCAGTTTAGTATTCCAAACACAGTGGGCATAGGCCAGTTTAGGCGCTAATGGGCAAACCGCATAAGCGCGAAATTCAAAGTCCGCATCGAAGAATGTTCTCCCATTAGGGCTAATTCGCATGGTGTCTAGTCCTGGGGTATCAACCATCCAGACCTTTTCACCTCTAACCCTAGTCGTGTGGTGACCGACACTGTTAAGGTCATCAAAAGTCCACGATGAAATAGGTGGTTTCTGATTGACTCTGAGTACTGTTGGAATGCTATTGGCAATATCTGTGATACGGCGTGCAGGGCTGTTTGGGATATCAATAATTTTGCCCCGATTAACATTGCCGCCATCATAACGACAGCCTTGGATATCACCCGACCAAATATAACCCCGGATGTATTGCACCTACTTAAACTGTTGAGCGGTTTCATTGTCTTTGATCGTGGCAGTGAATTTGACTTGTTTTCGGTGGCCTACTCTTCGTGGAATATTGACGGCATAGGGTTGGGCCACACCACGTTTGGGCGCATACTATGGCAGTGTGCGATATCTGTTGCCCTTTTTCCAATGCAGGTGACGAGGTTTGGACCTGCACATACCTGTTCGACATCAATTTCTTCACCGAACGGAGGCGGGTTTTATTTTGGCTGTTCTTTAATCTCACCTGCAAGAGCGTGTGCCGATATCAGTGAGAGCACGATACTTATAAAGTACTGTTTCATTGTATATCTCCTTTTTTCAATGCATTCCATCGACCGTACATCTATGATGTTATTAAATCCCCTCTCTCATCAAAATGCAACTCGGTTTGGTCATAACCCCTTTTTGTAGTTGACCTTTCACCTAGCCGTGGTATCTTTCGACCACCCGTATTCTAGGCGAACTTTTATGTCAGCTTCTATTAAACAGTTTCAAAGCCGGTTATTTGATTTACATAGTAATAAGTTGTTTGAAATCACCGTTATTTTCATTATTGTTTTTTCAGCTTTGGTCACGGGTGTTAAAACCTATGAAATTAATTCAACACTGAACCAACTTGTTCTCGGCTTGGACACCTTTATTACGCTGTTCTTTTTGTTTGAGGTAACGGTTCGACTTATTGCTGAACCGAGAACATTGGACTTCTTTAAAAAGGGCTGGAATGTCTTTGACTTTGTGATTGTGGTTGCGAGCATGCTGCCTATTGAGGGTAGTGACACGGTGTTGTTGGCTCGGTTACTACGCATATTCCGGGTATTACGTTTAATCTCGGTGATTCCTGAACTGCGCGTGCTGATTAATTCTTTACTCAAAGCGCTGCCGCGTATGGGCTATATCGCTTTGTTGATGTTCATTATTTTTTATATTTATGCTGCGATTGGCAGCTTTATGTTTGGTACGATCAATTCCGAACTATGGGGCAATATTTCGATTGCGATGTTGACGTTATTTCGGGTTTCTACTTTTGAGGATTGGACCGATGTGATGTATGAAACGATGGAAGTCTATCCCTTAAGTTGGATATTCTATTTAACGTTTATTTTCTTAACGGCTTTTGTTTTTTTGAATATGATGATTGGTGTGGTGTTGGAAGCGATGCAGCGCGAGCAAAATCAGTATGATCGTGAGCGTGACGATAGTGAAGCTGATGAAGTCCACTATATTAAAGCTGAGATGGAACAGCTGAGTGTTAAGTTAGATACGATTGAAACTTTGTTAAAGCAGAAAGACAAAAAAACCGCTGATTGAAGCTATTTCTGTTTTCGGTACGTTAAATAAAAAAGGCGCAAAATAACAAAAGTTATTCTGCGCCTATTTTTTTACTTAGTCTGTCTTCGTTTAAACTTAGGTTTAAACTTGAACGAAACGTAAGTAAGGTTTGATTTCATCAAAGCCTTGTGGGAATTTTTCTGAAGCATCAGCATTGTTAACTGATGGTGGGATGATTACTTTGTTACCTGGCTGCCAATCAGCTGGTGTGGCAATACCGTGCTTGTCGCCAGTTTGAAGTGCATCAAGAACGCGTAAAATCTCATCGAAGTTACGGCCAACAGCCATTGGGTAAGTCATTGTTAAGCGGACTTTCATTTCTGGATCCATGATGAAAACAGAACGTACTGTTGCTGTGTTGCTTTCTGACGGGTGAATCATGTCATATAGCGCTGCGATTTTCTTATCAGCATCCGCAATGATAGGGAATGTAAGTGATGTGTTTTGTGTTTCATTCACATCAGAAATCCAGCCTAAATGCTCTTCAACAGTATCTGTTGAAAGACCGATTGGCATGCAGTTGCGTGCTTCAAATTCAGGCGCTAGCTTAGCTGTTTTACCCATTTCAGTTGTACAAACAGGTGTGAAATCTGCTGGATGACTGAAGAAAAAGACCCATTTGCCTTTTGCCCAATCATGGAAGTTGATTTCGCCATTTGTTGTTGCAATAGTGAAGTTTGGAGCTGTATCACCGATACGTAATGCCATTGTTGTATTCCTTAAAGATTAATGTTCGTATATAAAATCAGTTTTCCTTTGCACTAAAAGCAGCATTCTCTTTTAAATAGTGCAAACGATAAGTCTAATGCAAAAGTTTAAGTCGTGTGATGGGAATAACCGCTGTTATCAATCGCTATATCCGATTGATATGAGGATCGGAATGGGAGAAAGCGCTTAATCCCTGTGCTGCGGCGGTATGCGATATATCACCCTTATCTGTCATGGCAAATAAGGATGATAATGAATCTGATTTTAGTCCGTTAGAAAACTATTGAACAGCGTATCGGCATCATCCGCCGTTTTGTAACCAACGTAACTTCCTCTGTATTTGAAGACAGCTGTCACACTCCCTTGCTTTTTAGAGTTGCCTTTTGCTTCTAATTTAAAACAGGCTTTTTCTTCATTAATAATGTCTTTCATATGGTCACCGCTGAAAGTGATCCATTCCTCAGTGGTATACATATCTTCATTAGGCCGTTCAACACAACGGTAACCACAATTCTTCGTGCTACCGCCTGGCCGGCCTTTACACTGATGCTCAACTGTCAGCGTAACTTCACTGCCTTTATATTCATCTATCCGTTCTTCTTCATACTGTTTTTTTAACTTATCGACTTCTTGCTCGTAAACGGTCAATTTTTGTATGAATGATAGGTCTGATCTGTTTTCTATGTCGCTAACTAAACGTGCCCACTTGTCTGCATAAAGTGCTTTGTAGGCATCCAGTGATTTTAAATTTTGTGCTTGCTCTGCTAATGCACCGGTTGATAAACAACTCAAAGCGATCAGTAATGATCCTAACCAATTTTTCATTGTGATGTTTCCGCCTCGATGATTTGAAGGACAATACTGTAACAAATTAATGGCGTTTGTAGTGGCAGTAGTGCGGTGTGTGGTGGCTGAGCGACAATATTGCCGTTACTTTCCAACGGCCATTAAGCCGTCATATTTACCACGAAGCTGTTCTTCCGTTTCAACATTGTCAGGATCTTTTGGAATACAATCGACAGGACACACTTCAACGCATTGTGGCTCATCAAAATGGCCGACACATTCCGTGCATAAGTCCGGCGCAATTTCATAAATTTCCTCGCCTTGCGTAATCGCACTATTCGGACACTCTGGTTCACAGACATCACAATTGATGCATTCGTCGGTGATAAATAGGGACATGCTTTACTCCAAGACTTCTTTTATGGCGTTGATTTTAACGTTTATTTTGCACAATGGACATGATTAGTTGGCTCATTTGTTCTGACAGCCACTTTATTGTTCACGCTTTTAAGCTGACCGTTCGGCTAATGCTTTTGCCACACATGGCGCTACAAAAGCCGATACATCACCGCCCAATGCGGCTACTTCGCGCACTAAACTCGATGAAATATAACTAAACTGTTCTGCTGGTGTTAAGAACATCGTTTCAACATTTGGTTCCATATGGCGGTTCATGCCAGCTAATTGAAACTCATGTTCGAAATCAGATACTGCTCGCAGGCCGCGAATAATCACTTGTGCTTGTTTTTCTCTCGCGATATCAACCAATAGCCCTTCAAAGCCACACACTTCCACATTCGGTAAATCGGCTAATGTTTGTTTGGCCAAATCAACCCGTGTCGCTAATGAAAAAGCCGGCGTCTTAGTCGGATTTATCGCCACGGCGACAATCACGTGTTCAAACAACTTGCTGGCTCTGATGACCAGGTCGATATGTCCATTGGTAATAGGATCAAATGTCCCAGGATAAATGGCTGTTGTCTTCACGCTATTGGCTCGTTGTATTTTGAAATAAGCAGTAGTTTACCGCACCTGCTTTTTTTTCTTTCATTAATTGCCATTGTGCAGGTAATGTTGGCATCGCGATCTGTTTTGGGTATTCCACGTAAATCAAGGCATGGTCAGCAACACTATTCGTATTCATTAGTTGCTGTGCAATGTCTGACCAAAAGTCCCCTTGATAAGGCGGGTCAATAAAAATAATATCGTATTGCTGTTTATTTTGACTTAGAAAGTCACTTGCAGCTTGATTATAGATCTGACATTGTTTTGCACTCAATGCTTGGCAATGTGACTGTAATTGCGCTGCCGCTTTGGCATTCAACTCCACTAACATGACCTTCTCAGCCCCCCGTGAAGCGGCTTCGAGACCCAATGCGCCGGTGCCAGCGTATAAATCTAAACAGTGTGCCGAACCCACATAAGGCTGCAGCCAATTAAAGACGGTTTCACGGATGCGATCAGAGGTGGGCCTCAGCCCCTCCAAGTCTAGTACCGCTAATTTCCGGCCCCGCCAGAGGCCTGCGATAATCCGTAAACTGCCCGCTGCTTTGACTTTATTCTCCTTTATCACCCACCATCACCGTTATCATTTTGTCTGGATGAACACGACGGGCAAAGGCGTCTTTAATCTGTGCCACTGTGACATTGCTGACTTTGCCTTTAAAGGTTTCTAAATAATCTAAAGGTAGGCCATAAAACCCTATCATCGCCAAATAATCAGCAATTTTACTGTTGCTATCAACCCGTAATGCAAAACCACCAGTGATATTTTGCTTGGCAGCGGTTAATTCAGCGTCACTGGGGCCATTGATAATAAAGGCTTGTAACGTGGCTTGCATGACTTCTAAGGCTTGTTGTGCTTGGTCATTACGCGTCTGTAGGCCAAATTGATAAGGCCCTTGCTGATGCATCGGTCTGAAGTAACTATAAGTGCTGTATGACAAGCCGCGTTTTTCACGGATTTCATTGCTTAATTGTGACACTAAGCCACTGCCACCCAAAATATGATTACCAACGTAAAGCGTAAAGTAATCAGGATCATCGCGGCTGATGCCGGGCTGTCCCATCATAATATGGGTCTGTTGTGACGGGTGGGCAATATCAATCTGTTTCGCTTGTGTTAATGCTGACACGCTTTTAAGCGGGTTGACCATATCACCTTGCGGTAATTCGGCCATTAATTGCTCTGCAATGGCTTTCGCTTTGGCTTGGTCTATCGCGCCCACCAACACCACGGTGGCATTACGAGCAACATAATATTGCTTATAAAATTTATTCAACGTTTTAGTATTGAGCTGCGTGACCACCTCGGTCGTGCCTGCGGGCATACTCGCATAAGGATGATCGCCGTAAAGGTTGCTATAAAAAGCGCGTGATGCCAAAGCACTCGGCGATTGTTTTTCAGCTTGCAATCCTAATAAAACTTGTTTTTGTAAGCGTTCAAAAGCGTCCTGTGGAAAATCAGGTTTTGTTAGCACCGTTTCTATCATGGCTAAGGCTTTTGATAGTGCGGGCTCTGCCGTTAAGCTGCGTAAACTCACCTGCGCCATATCACGTTGTGATGAATTGCCGAAGTTAGCCCCGATATCTTCGAAAGCGGTGGCAATTTGATCGGCTGATTGGCCACCAGCTCCTTCACTTAACATGGCATTGGTGAGTAAGGCGGTACCCGGTAAATCTTGATCTTGTGCTGAGCCAGCATCAAACACGACTTTAAGATCGAGCATCGGTAACTCAGGTGCTGACACATAGTAAACACGTGCGCCATTGCTGGTTTTCCAATGCTCTATTTTTGGCCCAGCATTAACATTAAATGTGAGTAATAAACCAATAAACCCTAATATTATTCTAGTGACCATGTCGGCCTCCTGCAGTTGCTTGACGACGTGGTTGTCCATCCAACGTTTGTGGCACTAATTCCGCGACCGTTAAGGTTTTATCGATAAAGTATTTTTTGGCAACAGCTTGTACTTGCTCCGCTGTCACTGCTTGAATATTTTTGACATAGTCATCACTCAAACGCCAATCTAGCCCCACTGTTTCTAGCATGCCAATCTGCATTGCTTGATAAAAAACACTGTCACGTTCATAAACGGCATTCGCCACCACTTGGGTTTTGATCCGTTCAAGTTCTTGTTGGCTCACCGCTTCGGTTTTCAATGTCTCTAATTGTGTCATTACGGCTTGTTGCAAGTCGGCAATGCTGTGTGCTTTCGTTGGTGTGCCGGCAACTAAAAACAAGTCATCTAATCGTGAAAATAAACCGTATCCAGCCCCAAGATTGGCGGCCACTTCTTGGCCTCGTACCAAATCACGTGAAAAACGTGCACTGGCGCCGCCGTCTAAAATGCCGGCTAGCATTTCTAAGGCATAAGGCTCCCAAGCGATTTCTGCCGTTGTCACCACCGGCACTTTCCAACCCATCATAAGATAAGGTAGTTCTGCGGGTGCTTGTACTTGGATTTGGCGTTTGCCCAGTTGAGGGACTTCTACTTGTGGTTTAACGATCTCTGTTACTTCTGGTTTTAAGTCACTAAAATATTTTTTTGCTAGTTGATGTATCGCTTCTGGCTCGACATCACCCACCACCACAATAGTGGCATTATTCGGCGCATACCATTTTTGATACCAATCACGTAAGTCATCGGCCTCGTAGTTATTGATATCGCTCATCCAACCCACAACTGGATGGTGATAAGGGCTATTCATAAAAGCCGCTGCGTTAAAGGCTTCGCGCGTTAGTGACGTTGGGTTATCTTCGGTTCTCATTCGACGCTCTTCCGCGACAACTTCACGTTCTTTTAATAATTCAGCTTCGTCGATGACCAGTTTTCGCATCCGCTCTGCTTCGAGACGGAAACTGACTTCTACTCGATCGGCTTCCATAGTCTGGAAATAAGCCGTGTAATCCCGGCCTGTAAAGGCATTTTCGCGACCGCCATTGGCCGCAATAATTTTAGAAAACTCGTTTGGCCCTAAGTTTTCAGTGCCCTTAAACATCATATGTTCAAGTTGATGTGAGATACCGGTAATCCCGTTATACTCATAACTTGAGCCAACCTTATACCAAACCTGAGTCACAGCGACAGGCGCACGATGATCGGGTTTAACAATGAGTTTGAGGCCGTTCTCAAATTGATATTCCATTACATCGGCGAGCACGACTGTCGGTGACGCGATGAGTAAACCACACACTAAGGTTATTTTTTTAAGCATCTGCATTTATAGTTCCATGACATGATAAAATGAGCTGTTGCAGTGTAACGACAAGAACACATTATGTTTAGTTTCCTAAGAAAAAAAGACACCCAGGCTGATAATCCGCCGCCTGCTGACGAACAAGTCGATGAGTCAAACGATTCATCCGCTAGCGTCACAGCCGATGCGCCTGCAGATGAGAAAAGTAGTCTGTTTGGCCGATTAAAGCAACGGTTAAGCCGTAGTAGTTCAAAATTAACCAGTGGCTTCGCCTCTTTATTCTTAGGCAAAAAAACCATTGATGATGATCTGCTAGAAGAACTGGAAACGCAGTTATTGAGCGCGGATCTCGGCATCGATGCGACTCAAACCTTGATTGATAACCTCACCCAACGCCTTGCTCGCAACCAACTTCAAGATAGTGACATGTTATTTACCGCCTTGCGTGATGATATGGTCGCTTTATTAGCGCCGACGCAGCAGCCTTTGGTGATTGAGCAACAAGATGGTCCTTACGTTATTTTAATGGTCGGTATTAATGGTGTTGGTAAAACAACCACCATTGGTAAGTTAGCCAAACAATTCCAAAACGAAGGTAAAAGTGTGATGCTTGCAGCCGGTGATACCTTCCGTGCTGCCGCTGTTGAGCAATTACAAGTTTGGGGTGAGCGGAATGATATTCCGGTGATTGCGCAACAAAGTGGCGCTGATTCTGCCTCGGTTATCTTTGATGGTTTACAAGCCGCAAAAGCGAGAAATATTGATATTCTGATTGCCGATACCGCAGGTCGTTTGCATACCCAAGCAAATTTGATGGAAGAGTTAAAAAAAGTAAAACGGGTGATGGGTAAACTGGACATTGGCGCGCCTCACGAGGTGATGTTGGTATTAGATGCTGGCACAGGACAAAATGCCTTGAACCAAGCGACACAATTCCAACAGATCGTTGATGTCACAGGTATTACACTAACCAAATTAGACGGCACAGCAAAAGGCGGTATTATTTTTGCCATTGCCAAGAAGCTCGGCTTGCCGATTCGTTATATTGGTGTTGGTGAAGCGATTGATGATCTGCGTCCTTTCGATGCGGCTGATTTTGTTGATGCCTTATTGGGACGTGAAGATTAATCCATGATTCAGTTTATGGATGTCTATAAACGTTATGCTAATCGGCATGAAGCTTTATCCGGGCTAAGTTTTGAATTACAAAAAGGTGAAATGGCTTTTTTAACCGGCCATTCTGGTGCTGGGAAAAGCACTTTACTAAAATTAATTGCCTTAATTGAACGTAGTACCCATGGCCAAGTTTTCGTTAATGACCAAAACTTAAGTCGCCTTAGCAAGAGTAAGATTCCCTATTATCGCCGCCAAATTGGCTTGGTTTTTCAAGATCATAATCTACTGCATGATCGTACTGTCTTTGACAATGTGGCTTTGCCTTTGGTGATAGAAGGCGAAAATCACCGTGAAATTGGCCGCCGCGTACGGGCTTCTTTAGACAAAGTTGGTTTACTGAGTAAAGAACGGCAGTTGCCGATTGCCCTCTCCGGCGGTGAACAACAGCGGGTTGGTATTGCACGTGCTGTGGTCAGTCGTCCGCCAATCTTATTAGCCGATGAACCGACGGGTAATCTCGATCCCGATTTATCACGCGATATCATGCAGTTATTTGAACAATTTAATCAGGTCGGCGTCACCGTTTTCATTGCCACCCATGATTTAGAGCTGGTGAAGGCCATGCCTTATCGCCACATTGCACTTGAAGGTGGCCGCTTAGCACCGAGCCAAACTCAACCATGAAAAAGCGGTTTTCTCTTAATGTGAAAAGCTATTTGTTACGTCACTTGCAGGTGATGTTATTTAGTTTAGGTCGACTTTGGCGCCAGCCTTTTTCCAGTTTAATGACCGTGGCGGTGATTGGCTTTGCTTTGGCATTGCCTGCCGGTTTATTTGTGCTATTACAAAACGTGAATCATGTCAGCGGTGAATGGGATGATGCGAGTCAAATCAGTTTATTTCTAGAACAAGATCTTTCCGAAAAACAAATTCAACAATTACAAAAGAAGATAGTCACTTGGCCTAATGTCGGCGAGGTTAATTATCAAACAGCAGCACAGTCTTTGGATGAATTTCGTACTTTATCTGGGTTGGGTAGTTTATTAGATAGTTTGCCGGATAACCCACTTCCCGCCGTTATGACCCTTTTTCCTGCTGAAAATAATTTACCTGATGATGTTATTCAATCTCTATTACATGATTTATCTGCATTACCTGAAGTTGCCCAAGCACAGTTAGACATGGCCTGGTTACAACGTTTACGTAGCATTAATAAATTGCTTGAACGTGGGATTAGTTTATTAGGCTTATTGCTTTCTTTAAGCGTATTACTGGTGATTGGTAATACCATTCGACTGTCCATTTTAAACCGCCAATCAGAAATTAAAGTCATGAAGCTCGTCGGCGCGACCGATCGCTTTATTAGGCGACCTTTTCTATACACTGGCTTTTGGTATGGTTTTATTGGTGGTTTATTCGCTTGGGGCACATTATTATTGGTCTTAAGCTTGTTAAGCCAACCTATTCAACATCTTGCTAGCCTTTATGGCAGCGAATTTAGCTTGCAGTGGTTTGCTGGCCTCTTGTTCTTTTATTTACCATTGGTCGGTATCTTCCTCGGTATTTTCGGTGCTTGGTTAGCTGTAGGCCGTCATTTACATGCCATTGAGCCCAATTAAAGCTACTTTCCCCTTGAAAAATGGAACTTTGCGCCCATTTTTATACTCTTAGTATGTAGTTTAAGGCGATAACTTCATGTTATTATTCGGGGAATAATTTTTAGGAAGGTCACTAATGACAACAGCTGCACCATCATTTGAACTTGCTTTAGCACCCATCGGCAGTATTGATTCGTATACGAGTCTTGTCCATAACATTCCGATTTTAACGGCTGAAGAAGAGTACGATTTAGCAACACGTCTCCAGCAAGATGGCGACCGTGAAGCTGCACAGCGTCTTGTCCTGTCACATTTACGCTTTGTGTCTCGTATTGCCAGAGGTTATAGCGGCTATGGTTTACCTGTCTCAGACTTAATGCAAGAAGGTAATATCGGCTTGATGAAGGCGGTAAAACGCTTCGACCCCACTAAAGGTGTTCGCTTGGTTTCCTTTGCTGTTCATTGGATCCGTGCTGAAATCCATGAGTATGTTATTAAAAACTGGCGCATCGTAAAAATTGCGACCACTAAAGCACAACGTAAATTATTTTTTAATTTACGTAGCGCTAAAAAACGCTTAGGTTGGTTAGACCAAGCTGAAGTGGAAGCCGTAGCAGAAGATCTTGGCGTAACGCCGGATAATGTGATGGATATGGAACGTCGCTTAGCACAACCTGATGCCTCGTTTGATTTACCTGTTGATGCCGATGATGACAATACTTTTTCACCTGCTGCTTATTTAACTGGGCCAGAATACTCAGATCCTTCTTTGCAGCTTGAGCAAGTTGACCAGAAAAATTACCAAGAACAAAAATTAAGTAATGCTTTATCGACACTTGATGAACGTAGCCAAGACATTTTACGTCAACGTTGGTTAAATGAAGAAGGTAAGGTGACATTGCACACGTTGGCGGATCATTACCAAGTGTCTGCTGAGCGCATTCGTCAGATTGAAAATAACGCACTTAAAAAACTAAAGAACTTAATGGTTTAAAGCTTTGTTTTTAGATCACTTTCGTTAATAAAAAAGCCTGCTTAATGCAGGCTTTTTTTATGATATTGTTTCTATTTTATCGTTCTAACAGCTCTGGCTTTCAGACCATTCCCAGCACTGAGGAGACAAATATTAAAATTGATTGGTTTTCAGCCGTACTCGTTACATTACTAATAACCACATTGTTAGCGTTTTTCTTCGGGTATTTCCCGTACCCTTTCGGTTGGGTTGTTATTACAATTGTACTTATTGCTAGACTAACGGCTAATAGTACAAAAAAATGAAAGCTAACGACCCAAAGCGGACATGGTGGACACATTGGATAAATACTGACTATACTTTTATTTCGATATATTTCACTGGTACAAGGACGTTTTCTACGATGTTACCTTTCAGCACCTATAATAAATTATCGGACAATGTGTCCGCTAACACTTAGTTAAGCACACATCATGAATACAAAAACCCACACAATGTCCGGCACAGGAAAAGTTACAACCTACAACTGGATGATGAAAAATGCGAGAGTTTCGCTAGAAGCAGCTAAGGCAACTGAAGCTGGTCAATTTTTTAATTCAATGAATGTACTTGTTTACTCGGCTTTCGCTATGGAAGCGTTCTTTAATCATCTAGGCTCCCATATTGATAAAGAGTGGGGAAAGAAAGAGAGGCGCATCAATAAGTACGACAAGCTAAGAAAATTTCATAAAGAGTTAGGCTTAACTTCAAAAATTGAGGATGAGCCATATTGTGTTGTTTTTGATGCCTTTGATTTCCGAGATTCATTAGCTCACGGTAGAACGGAAGAAATAGAAAAAACTGAGACTTTAGAATTAACAGAGGACGAAGCAAGATCATACACGATAGATTCAGAGTGAATGGCTGCTTGTACAATAGAAAATGCAGAGAATGTTTTTTCTTGCGTGGAGTCTGTAATAACTGAGTTATATAAAAAAGCGGGGCTTGGTGAGCACCCATTTATCGACTATCAAGTCAGTGTGTATAGCCGTGCTTAGCAAGTCAATCAATGTTCGCCTGCGGCTGGACCTACGTACTGCGTGCTTCGGCCCATTATTGAGGCGTTAAACGAATGACCGCTTTTGGCACTAAACGGCCAGTAAGCATATATCCAAACCCAGCTTTTAAAAAAAATATTAAGTTGCAGCGAATACAATTCAATTTATAAAAAAGCCCGCAGCTAAGGCGGGCTTTTTTATCATATTCTTTAAGTTCTTAACGTTCTAGCAGTTTGAGCTTACCCGGTTTACCATCCCACTCTTCGCCATCTGCTGGCCCGTCTTTTTTCTCTGCTAACACCGGCCAAATTTTCGCTAACTCTTCATTGAGCTCGGTAAAATGTGCTTGGTTTTCAGGTAAATCATCTTCTGAATAAATCGCTTCAGCGGGACACTCTGGCTCACATAATGTGCAGTCAATACATTCTTCTGGATCGATCACAAGAAAATTAGGGCCTTCATGAAAACAATCTACCGGGCAGACATCTACGCAATCGGTATATTTACATTTGATACAGTTTTCAGTGACAACAAAGGTCATTACAGTTCTCCAAAATCGAATCAATGCAGGCTTAATACTGCAATTTGACCGGCAATTTTACATGATTTCAATCTAATCTGGGCAATGTGTCATTTTGAGGTATGATCGGATTATTAAGGCAAACACCTTAAACCCATTATTTACCCTTTTAGTTTAGGACAGGTTTTGCTATGCAACGTATTATTACTCTCATTATTTTCATCGCTGTGTTTGCTGCTGGTGCGGCGTTTTCTGCCATTAATAATGGTCCTGTTGAACTCAACTATTACCTCGGCACCCTTACCTTACCCATTTCTGTTGTTGTGATAGCTTCCATCGTTGCCGGCATTATTCTCGGTGCTTTGGCTATTTTTGTTGGCACTTTGGGCTTACGTTATGAAAATAGACGCTTACATAAAAAAGTAGCCGTCAGTGAGCAAGAGATTAATAGCTTACGCATTTTTCCGATTAAAGACGCTGATTAATTCCTCAACTCATGGAATGGCTATTCCTGTTATTGCCCATCGCCGCCCTTTCAGGCTGGTTATCAGCACGCAGCCATTATAAGAAACGATTTTCTGCCCAACAAAACTGCTTTGATCCCGATTACTTCAAAGGGTTAAATTATCTCTTAAATGAGCAGCCTGACAAGGCGATCGATGTTTTTATTCGTTTGCTTGAAGTCAATAGCGATACGGTCGAAACCCATTTAGCCCTTGCTAATTTATTCCGGCGGCGTGGTGAAATAGAACGGGCTATTCGAATTCATCAGAACTTAATTGCCCGGCCGACCCTTAAGCCAGCACAGCGTGATCAAGCGTTGATTGAACTGGGTTTAGATTATATGAGTGCCGGCGTGTTAGATCGGGCAGAACAGCTCTTTTTAGAATTATTAAATAGCCCTTCTCCGCCAACGGATGCGTATAAACATTTGCTGGGTTTGTATCAACAGCAAAAGCAGTGGCAAAAAGCGATTGATATGGCAAAAAAACTGCAATCACAAGATCCTACAAAAATAGGAGCTGAAATCGCTCAACTGTATTGCGAGCTCGCTGAGCAAGCGATTAAAGTCGATGCGTCACGTGCGTTATCGTTCCTCAAGCAAGCTAATCAATTTGATACTAATTGTGTGCGTTCCGCCTTATTAGAAGCGACTGTTCATATTCAATCAGACCACTTTTCTAAAGCCTTAAAATCTTTGGCTAAAATAGAGCAACAAGATCCTCATTACATCCCAGAAGCCCTGCCATTATTGAAAACCAGTTATCAAGCTTTAAATAAGCTACCCACTTTTCAAACCTGGCTCAAAGGTCTTTTAGCGCGCCACCCACTGATGGTCAGTGCGCATTTAATGTTGGCACAAGTTATTGAAATCGAATCAGGTACTGAAAAAGCCCAAGCTTATTTACAAACACAACTGCAACAACACCCTTCTCTTGAAGGATTGCACCACCTGTTATCCATGGGTGCATTAAGCAATCACGTTTTATTGCCTTTAGTGCATGATATGACCGACAGTTTGTTACAACATGGTCGCCGATATGTCTGCCAACATTGTGGCTTTTCCGGTAAAACAATGCATTGGCACTGCCCTGGCTGCCAGCATTGGGGTACTATTCGCCCTACTGAACTTCACTTTTCTTCATTTGAACCCATTTCGGAACATTAAGTATGACTGATATTTATCATAACCCGCGTTGTAGCAAATCTCGCCAAACGCTGGCCTTGCTAGAAGAGAAAGGCATCACACCAACCATTATTGATTATTTAAATAGTCCGCCTAGTGCTGCTACCTTACGTCAGGTCTTAAAACAACTTGGGCTCACGCCACGTGAGTTACTCCGTAAAGGAGAGGTTGTGTATAAAGAATTGGGATTAAAAGACACCGCGATCAGCGATGATGACTTAATCAAAGCCATGACTGAAAACCCTAAATTGATTGAACGCCCTATCGTCATTCATAACGGCCAAGCAAAACTAGGCCGGCCACCTGAAGCTGTGCTCACCCTTTTTTAAAGCGACTTATTATGAAAACTATCCTTGTTCTTTATTACAGTCGTTCCGGCCATGTTCATTCCATGGCTGAGCAAGTCGCCCGTGGTATCGAAAGTGTCACTGGTTGTGAGAGCCTGATTCGCACCGTACCCGCTATTTCATCTGTTTGTGAAGCCGTTGAAGATAGCATTCCAGAACACGGTCATCTCTATGTTACCCAAGATGAATTAAAGAATTGTGCTGGCTTAGTATTAGGAAGCCCGACACGCTTTGGCAATATGGCCGCGCCACTTAAGTATTTTTTAGATAATAGTAGCGATGTTTGGTTATCTGGCTCTCTTATTGGTAAACCTGCTGCTGTGTTCACATCAACAGGTAGTTTGCACGGCGGTCAGGAATCTACACTGCTATCGATGATGTTGCCTTTGTTTCATCATGGCATGATAGTGATGGGCTTGCCTTACGATAATGATACTTTAATGAATACAACCGATGGCGGTACGCCTTATGGTGCAAGTCATCTAGCCGGTAGCCAAAATGAACATGCTTTAAGCGACAATGAGGCACAACTCTGCCGTGTGTTAGGTCAACGTGTTGCACAAACCGCAAGCCAATTGACGCAGTGACCACTTTTTATAGGACATTGAGCCTCGTGGGATTTTTTGGGCTAATGTTATCGCTATTGTGTTGGATTACGTTGCCAGAACGTAGCGCGATTTTTCCCACTGCTACGCTACTGGCCATCGCATTATTACCACTGTTACTGCCTCTGCGAGGCTTATTGCACGGTAAACCTTATACCCATGCGTGGAATAGTTTTCTGATGTTGTTTTACTTTACCTTTGCCGTTGGCGAACTTTATAGCGCAGAACACTTTGATTTTTACCCGGCTTTAGTCGTATTATTCAGTACGGTTTGTTTTAGCGCGTCGATTTTATTTATTCGATTTAATGCGAAAATGGCGAATACCTCACAAAACTCATGACGTTCTTTTGGTATATCTATACAAGATACCATTTCATTTAGGATATTAATGATGAGTACAGTACCCGCATTTCAATCTGGTTTAGCTGGTGTGCAGTCTGGTTTACAGCAACTCAATAAAAACGCGGCTGATATTGCCCGCGCAGGACAACCTGATTCAGACGTTGACCTCACCACAGCCCTAGTGAGTAATTTAAGTGCCCAACAGCAAGTCGAAGCGTCACTTAAAGTTATCGAAGCGAGTAACGCGACTGTCGGTACGTTATTGGATATACAAGTTTAAGTAATGAACATCAGTGCATCCGCCCCCTTTTCCCCCGGTACCAGCCAAGCTATTTCGCGGCCAGCAACCGAAGTGGGTGAGAAAGATGCCACGAAGCCCGGTGAACAACAACGTACAGAATCTGAGTTTAATAAGGCGCAAATTGCCAGTACATTAAGTGAACAAGAGCTCAAGCAAGTTCAAGAATTAAAGACCCGTGATCGTGAAGTGCGTGCCCACGAAGCAGCCCATTTAGCAGCGGCTGGCAGCCTTGCTATTGGCGGTGCATCCTATAGTTATCAACGTGGGCCTGACGGTGTTCAATATGCTGTCGGCGGCGAAGTGAGTATTGATACTTCTGCTGTTGCAGGCGATCCTGAAGCCACATTAGAAAAAGCCCAACGTATACGTTCTGCGGCGCTTGCGCCGGCTCAACCTTCTTCACAATATTTGAGTGTTGCAGCACAAGCAGCGCAATTGGCTGTGCAAGCGAGAGCTGAAATTGGTCAGCAACAGCGTACTGAAGCAGAGGACACCACCTTCGACCCTACTGAGAAAACAGATGACGAAACTGACTCCTCGGTCAGCTCATCCCAATCAGAAAGCTCAAATAGCACAACAACTGAGCGACAAGCCCAAATCATTGCTGATAATGGCAAGGCCGTAAATGACACACCTGAAGCCATATTAGATCTAATTGCTTAGCACCAATTTGTTAAACTAAACGCTTTAAAACTATTTTTAACTGATTACCGATTTGACTGTTCTTGATCCCACCCTTTTTGCTCCGCTTTCCAAATCCATTATTCGTGATGCTATGTCAGCAGACTGCTATCAGCAACTTGACGATGTACTGATTTTTGATTCTGTGACCTCTACCAATGACCAGCTTTGGCAACGGTTAGAGCAAGGGCTTAATAGCCCTGCTGTTTGTCTAAGTGAACACCAAACTGCAGGCCGTGGACGTCGGGGTGATCAATGGCAATCACCGCCGGCGGGTAACCTATACTTGTCCTTATTTTGGCCATTTCCCGCAAATACACTTCAAAACGGCTTAAGTATCGCCATTGGTATTGGTCTCATTAATACTTTAAAGGCTCATGGAATTAAAGACTTACAGTTGAAATGGCCTAATGACATCTTAGTTAACCGACATAAACTTGCTGGAATTCTAGTAGAATCGAGATACGGTAATCAACAGAATATCGTTATTGGGGTTGGCCTTAATTTTAAGCTTCCAACCGCCACACGAGATAAAATACAACAACCGACGACCAGCCTACAACAGCTTTGTACTGACGTACCCTGTAGAAACCAGCTGGCAGGACATTTAATTCAAAATATGATTGAAACACTCACACTCTTCCAAGCACGAGGATTACAAGATTTCGTGCCACTTTGGTCTCAATACGACGCTTTACATGATACAGCGATTCAACTGTTTAGCGATGACGCAACAATAACCGTTAAAGCCCAAGGCATTGATGAGAACGGCGCATTGCGCTACGAACATCAAAACCAAATTCATACTTTATCGCATAGCCACGTTAGCATTCGGTTTGCCTCATGAAATTATTAATTGATATTGGTAATACCCGCGTTAAATTTGCCTTCTTAGAGTCTGGTCGTCTTGCTGATAGCCAAACTTTCGCCCGTAGTAAAACAGGCATTAAGGCAAGCTTAAATAGTCATTTTAAAGGTGTTGAAGGCATCGAATCGATTTTCGTTTCCAATGTTGCAGGCGATAAAATTGCCACTCAGCTGACCGAATGGGCTGAGAAGAAATGGCAAATCACACCTACTTTTGTTGTCAGCGAAAAGAAACGTTTTGGCGTGACCAATGCTTATGCTGAACCAGAAGTTTTGGGCGTCGATCGTTGGCTATCACTTATTGCAGCTCGACAGCATGCCCGTATGGCGACGTGTATTATTGATTGCGGTACGGCCATTACGGTTGATATCGTGACTAAATATGGTCTTCACCAAGGCGGCATGATTTTACCTGGCCTGAACTTAATGCGTGATTCACTTATTAGTGGCACGAGTGACTTAACGGATACATTAGCCGAGTCTGAATTTAAAACGCTAGCGGTTAATACCCAAAGCGCGATTCAAACTGGCACGCTGTATACCGTCACAGCCACAATAGATCGCTTAATGAGCGACCTGAAAGAACAATTCAAAAACCGGATTCGCTTTATTATCACCGGTGGTGATGCTGAAACCATCAGACCTATCTTACCGATGAATATCGCCCACTACCCTGACATTGTCTTAAAAGGACTAGCCTATTATGCCCGTCAAGGTGAAAAACGTGCACGCTATTTGGCTGCTGCCAATGCAGACAGTGCTAATGCTGAGAGTGAAGGTGATACCGAAGCAGTAAATGATGACGCCACAGATAATGTGGCAGCGGCTTTAGTTAATGAAGCTGACACTACTAACATTACAGAAACTGTTGAAGTTATAGAAACTACTGACGTCACAGAAGCCGTTGAAGTTATAGAAACTGCTGACATTATCGAAACGGCTGATGCTAATGAGTCGTCGGATGAGATAAATGGCAACGTCGAAGAGAAAACCGAAGCGTAAGCTGTCAAAGCATAATTTTGTCATCCAAGGCAATCTCATGACATCTTCGCCCTAAAAATTAGGAGAGCTGGCCGAGTGGCTGAAGGCGCACGCCTGGAAAGTGTGTATAGGTTAATCCCTATCGAGGGTTCGAATCCCTCGCTCTCCGCCACTATAAAATCACAAGACCTTTTATAGAAAGGGTTTTAAGAGAATAGTACTTTATAAATATTCAATTAGTATACAGTTTGGTATACAGTTCTAGTTCTAAAACTCATGATTAGTACACTAAAATTACCCATATATAGATAGTAAAATATAACTTTACAGAGTTGTTTATGGAACGAAGTAAAGCAGTTGGGTGGATAGTAATTCTTTATATTATTGCTTGGCGAGTTATGAGAACTTACGAAGAGAAACAACTAGCACTTAATTAGCAAATTCCCTACTGGTTGTACAACACCTAGAGGTTGCATTTGACCCTTGATTCCTTAGAGTCTAGGCTTTTATTACAGACTGATAAGTAACTAGTTTATAAGCATAATTCAACCTAGTGATTGTTAAACTCCACCAATTAAAGTCCCTACATAACCCTTTGTACTACTAGCATATTTATCAGATACTCAATTTGGGTATACGCCATATAAAGACCCCACCCCATACCCACCCCCTCATTCTCAAACTGGGACTCCTAGTTTGCATATACTCTCTAAAATGGTTAAATAACTATGTAAATATTTAAAACAAGGGAGTTGATATTGGAATTAAAACTAGAGGTTGGCAAAGGTACTACTAGTTATTTCTTTAGATTAAAACTTTAAAACACACGCACTATTTAAATGTGTATTGCAGACCCACCATCAGTTCTTGGGTTTTTATTTCACCACCGTTAATGCCTCTTTGAAAGTTACTACTAAAAACTCCATTACGACTAAATACAGTACCCCCTTTAAATGCCCCTAAATTAACATACTGGTAATTCACATCTAAAGACAGCTGCTCGGTTAAGCTAACTAAAGTCCCTGCAGAGAGTTTATAGGCAAACTGATTGATGGTATTGCCACTAGCACTCCCACCATCGGGCAGCCCATTAATATAGGTTGCATCTGCCCCCATCTTATTTCTTGAGATACCCACGCCACCGCCTAGATAAGGTGTAATAGATGTGTTACTCATGGTAAAAGGTTGGAAGTCATAAAAGCCATTAATAAATAAAGCCTCTGTTTGAATTTTTGCTTTAGTAATGAAGCCAGTATTAGTATCCCTAGCATCAAATTCATAACCTGTTCTTTTAGTAGCTTCTAGTTCTAGTCTAAAGCTATCGGTTAGGTATTTACCGACACTGAATCCAAATGCACTGCCTGTGCCTAAATCTTCATTTTCATTAGTAAAAAGAGTTCCGTCAGCATTATTCAAACTCGTCGTCCCTGTGTTAAATGTTTTAGAGACGCCGCCTTTTGCCGTAATGTAATAACCCTCTAAATCTATAGCCACAGCCATTGTAGGAAGAGTGAGGAGGAGCGCAAGGGTGAGCTTTCGTATCATGTGAGGGATTCGCTTATTAGAAATGATTAGTATTCCAGAACTTCTAAATTGATTGGGGGTGCTAAAGTTAAGGGGAGTATCAGGCAAAAATTTAACTGCCAAACCTCTGTATATAGGCTAGGGGTACAGGGGGGTAAAGGTCTATGTTTATCTGTGTAAGCTATTGATTTAATAGCTATTCATCTCTGAGCCCAGTATCAACTACTATAGCATTGTCCTCACGCTCATTATCTTCGTTATCTATACCTGTTACTACATAGATGGGTCTGTTATCACTAACCTCTGCACTTATCTGATTAACTACCTTTCCATCTAACCTATCAAATACTTCTTTAATAGCTGACATATCACCATCAATAGCTTTATCAAGTAATGTCACAACCATCTTCTTTAGCTTTTCAGGGTTCTGTGATACTTCCATTGCTAATCTTTCAGTAGGCATTCTTCTACCTTTAGAAGAGTTTAGGTTACCCATATTAGCCTTACTAATTACTTTCTTTTTCATGCTTTTCCCCAGTAGTTATTACTGCAAACAATAATTGGTTAGCTACATTCTGATAACCTTTTATATCATTCCTATCTATAATTCTTTGTAGTTTCTTCATATCCAACTCTATCCTTTTGTCAGCTAGTTTATCTGTATGGACTGTTATCAAATCACATTCAGGTAGGTTAAATATAGCTAACCTCATATTTAAAGGCTATTACGAAGTATTATTAGATAGATATAGATAAGGATAGATTATAGTTTGCATCCCTCGCTCTCCGCCAATTTAGGTCATGGTTATAAACCATATCCTTTACGCATGAAATCTATCGCTTTATCTGTTCTTGACTAGCGTTCAAAGTTCTCTGATGTAATACCCCTCTTGCGCTACACAAAACCTTATTCAGTCACAGTTTATTAATAGCTTTAATTTATAACTGATTTCTTTTCAACCTGTGTTATTCCTCACCTGTGTATTAATTCAAGCTTCCAATAGTAAATGATATGATATATCATATATTATTATCCATTTGAGAAGTAGGCTTGAATATGCAACCCAATGCCATTAAAAAACTCCCCGTCACTGTACTATCAGGCTTTCTAGGCGCTGGGAAAACGACAGTATTAAGCCATATCCTTAACAATAGGCAAAATAAGAAAGTCGCTGTCATTGTTAATGATATGAGTGAAATTAATATTGATTCAGCCATTGTTCAGAATGAGGTTTCTCTAAACCGCAGTGAAGAAAAACTAGTGGAATTGAGTAATGGCTGTATTTGCTGCACTTTGCGTGAAGATTTATTAGAAGAAGTTAATAGACTGGCTAAAGACGGGCGCTTTGATTATCTCGTCATTGAATCCACTGGCATTTCTGAGCCTTTACCCGTGGCAGAAACTTTTACCTTTGCTGATGAACAGGGTGTTTCATTATCAGATGTGGCAGATTTAGATACGATGGTGACAGTGGTCGATGCGGTCAACTTCTTGAAAGATTACGATGAAGCAAAGTCTTTGCAAGAAACAGGGGAATCTTTGGGAGAAGAAGATGAGCGTAGTGTTGCTGATTTATTGGTTGATCAAGTCGAATTTGCTGATATTATTCTCGTCAGCAAAACTGATTTAGTCAAACGCGAAGGTATCGAACGTCTAACGGCTATTCTAAAAACACTTAATACACACGCTAAAGTCATTCCTATTTCTCAAGGACAGGTAGATGTAAACTCTGTATTAAACACAGGTCTATTTAACTTTGAACGTGCTGAGCAAGCGCCGGGTTGGCTAAAGGAAATGCGTGGTGAGCATGTGCCTGAGACTGAAGAATATGGCATTAGTAGTTTTAGTTACCTAGCCCGTTGTCCGTTCCACCCTGAAAAGTTTTATGACTTTATCCACAATACCAAGGGATACGGTACGTTACTTCGCTCCAAGGGTTATTTCTGGCTGGCATCACGGCCTCAATTCGTCGGTCAATGGAGTCAGGCAGGCGGTATGGCGAGATATGGTTTTGCCGGTATGTTTTGGAAATCAATCCCTAAACAGGATTGGCCAACGGATGAAGAATATCTCGCCTCTATTAAAGAGAAGTGGGTTGAACCTTTTGGTGATATGCGCCAAGAGCTCGTCTTTATTGGCCAAGGTTTAGAGCAAGAAAACATTACTCAAGCGCTGGATAAGTGCCTACTAAGCGAAGAAGAAATATTGCGAGGCAATGATTACTGGGTGACATTGCCAGATCCATTTCCAGCATGGGAAGAACAGGCTTGATATGGGCCCCAATTATCTCGGGGAGTTCCTCTTTTGAATTCGTCTAAACCCAATTTGTATTCTCTACCCGAAAAGCAAATTATTGACATGCCGGAGTCTAGTTATATGAATGCAATGCAACTTTCGTTTTTTAAAAGCAGGTTGTTAGCACTTTATGTCGCCACTCAGGATCGAATTGAAGAAGCTCGCAAGCAAATAGCTCTGCCTATGGGTTCAAGTGATGAAAATGATCGTGCTTCTTCTGAAGAACAAGTTATTGTTGCATTACGGATTGTTGATCGAGAACAAAAGTTGTTGCCTAAAATCCAACAATCCTTGAAGCGAATCCGTACCGGTACCTATGGCTATTGTTTAGAATCCGATGAGCCTATTGGTATTCCGAGACTTTTAGCAAGGCCAACAGCAGTACATTGTACAGAAGTAAAAGCGATAATAGAAATTCAAGAAAAGCACTATGATGGTTAAAAGCACGTGATCGATGTCTAGATAAAGAAGTTGATGTAAATCCCACTCAAAGGTTCTTAAAACACGAACGCTGACTTTATATCCAAACCCGAAAAAATTGACATTCTGTCAATTACACTCCATGATATGATATATCATTTTAATTGAGACAATTATGAAAGATAATTTTGCTATTTTCACTTCTGGGCTGTGTTTTATTCACTGCTTAGCCGCCCCTCTCCTACTTATAGCGGGTCTAAGTGGTCAATCTATTAGTTGGTTTGAAGCGGAATGGATACATCAAGCGCTGTTAGTACCGGTGATCATCCTGGCGGTTTTAAGCCTGCCTTATGCTCATAAGCAACATGGTTCACTTGTCCCTTTACTATTAGCTAGTGTTGGTATCATTGCTATGTCTAGTAGCTTTTATTTACCTGAGTCGCTCGAGCTTTGGCTGGTTATCCCTTCTGCCTTACTTATTATCTCTGCTCATGTCATGAATAAAAGACTACTGGCAACTACGCTCCTGTCTTTACAAAAATAATTCGATGTTAGCGCATAACAATAAGTTACAACCAGATCATTACTATCTCGCAGGTGATGATGCTGTTTTATTAGCTGATATTTATCAGGAACCAATACAACTCATTAATTGGCAACGCAATCTAGATCAATCTGTTAAAAATGATGTTCAACAATTGCTTAAAGATAAAAGCCGTTTTACTTTTCGTATCATTTTACCGCCTTCTCAAGTAGCGCAATGGCTACAGGAACAATGGGGAGAAGAGCAATATACCCACTTAGCCAATGACGTTGAAATGTTGACAATCTTGTACGCTGATTTATTTGAGATAGCACAAGTGGGCTTGCGTTTTGAATTAGTCGATAAAACATTATGTCCCTTATTCCATGTCGATAAAGTACTTTGTCGTTTGGTTACGACCTATTCTGGGCGTACAACAGAATGGTTGGAAAGTGACAATACTGATAGGCAGGCATTAATTGATCGGCAATACGATAAAACGGTGATTGATGCTAATAAAATTAATCGCGTTTCAGTCGGTGATGTATTGTTATTTAAAGGACAAAGCTGGAGTGATCATACAGGTGAAGGTGTCGTTCACCGCTCTCCCCTTGCCGATCCAGATCAACGTAGACTTATACTGACATTAGATATCATCTGATAAGACAAGTATAACTGTTAGAATGCTATAGTCCGTGTGTTAAAGAGTGTGATATGACAAACAAGATAGACATTGTTATCCGACAGGCAGAGCATCATTGCCAAACCAGAGGTGGTCGCCTGACCCAAAAACGACGCCTCATCCTTGAGATCTTACTAGAAAGCAACCAACCACAGTCTGCTTATGAAATCGCTGAACTCTATCATCAAAAGTCTGGTGATGGTATTCCAGCTATGTCTGTTTATAGAATGTTGGACTTTCTGATGGAAAATGGTTTAGTCCATAAACTCAGCTCGACTAACAAGTTCCTAGCTTGCTCACATATCTCTTGTGACCATGCCCATCAAACGCCACAGTTTTTGATTTGCGACAGTTGCCATAGTGTCAATGAAATTGGGCTTGATACAACGCTCATTTCTGCACTTGAAAAAAGTATTGATGCTAAACATTTTCAGGTAAGCAGCCCACAATTAGAACTGCATGGCGTATGTGAAGGTTGTCAGAATAACTAACGTTAAATAATGGTCCTCTCTCCCTTATGAAAAACCTCATTATTGCTTCACTGCTTACGTTTTCCTTTTCTGCTCATGCTTTTGATGATGCAGACGCACATTTAGATGCCCATGTCCACGGCTTAGTAGAAATAAACTTGGTTGCGGAAGCCAGTCACGTTGAAATCCAAATTACATCACCTCTTATGAATCTTGTTGGCTTTGAGTATGCTCCTCGATCTGAAGCAGAAAGAACCGCTATCCACACTGTGGCAAAGCACTTTGAAACACCTCATAAATGGCTGAAGTTTAATGATAATATTTGTCAGCTTCGACACCATTTTGTCAGCCATGGTGATGAGTATGATGCTCACCATGATCATGATAAACACGAGAACCAACATGCTGAACTTGAAGCTAAGTACCAATTTAAATGTGAGTCAGATAGCTTAGATTCCATGACTGTTTCCTTACAAAAACTATTCCCTGCTATTGAGTCGATCACATTGATCTGGATAGTCGATGCAGCTTCAGGCTTAGCCACTTTGCATCACGGTGACGGAACGGTGTATTTCAAACAATAAGCCACGTATCACTTGATTAGCTAGGGTCTTCCTCGTATAAACTGACATCGATAACCGTCAAGCTATAAGCGGACGTGGCGGTATCATTTTCCGTCAACGTCGTATGTAATACCCCTGTCACCCAATAGGCATCATAGATGTCAGCCACCGCCGATCCTTTTTCATATTTTCCATAAATAATTTGGTTGGGAGGCGGCGGCGGAATATGAATACAAGCACCGAAATAAGGCACCAAGAAAAAAGTCTTCACACGCTGTTCACTATCATAGGTCAACGGCACAATAAAGCCCGGTACTCTTACATGTTTGCCATCGAATTCTTGTACTACTTTGGTCGATACTAAGGCTTGTTGATAGCGATCATCTGCAGCCAGTGAGAGCGCTTGTTCTAGCCCATTACTGATTTTATCTTCAAGTGATCCATCATCAATTTCATTCAAATATTCGGGTGGATTTATCAATGCTGCCAAATCTGCAGGGGGCAATAGTTCATCCCAAAGCACTGTACGTGTATTTTTAGCCCAGGCTGTTAGATGGGTTAACGAAAGGAGCAGTAATAAAGAGCCAATTAAAGAACGATATTTTCGACACATAGTTACACGCATAAAAAGTTAAAATGTTATGATGTATCATAAAGGAAATAAGCTATTTTATGAAGACCAGCATTCAGATACAAAACCTGAAATTCAGTTATAGCCCACAATCGCCGCTTATCCTTGATATTCCTTCATGGCATGTCGAACAAGGAGAACGTTTGTTTCTACAGGGTCCTTCTGGCTGTGGAAAATCTTCTTTGCTCAATCTCATTAGCGGTATTTTGCCCCTCACGCAGGGATATCTTGGCGTATTAGGCACACAGCTAGAAACACTATCAGGCCGCCAGCGTGATCATTTTCGTGCTCAGCGTATTGGCTATGTTTTTCAGCGCTTTAACCTTATTCCGTACTTGTCTGCATTAGATAATATCAGGCTAGCCGTCATTTTTACCGATCAACAGCAAGATAGTAAACATGTTGAAGACAAAGCTTGTTCATTGCTGATTTCACTAGGCATAGAGCAATCTCATTGGCATAAAGCGTCACACCAACTCAGTGTCGGCCAACAGCAACGTGTTGCCATTGCGCGGGCCATGATTCATCAACCACAATTACTGATTGTTGATGAGCCTACCTCCTCTCTCGACCACCAAAGTCGTGATGCCTTTATGCAATTGTTATTACGACAAGTTGAGTCAACACCTTTAACGTTGCTATTTGTCAGTCATGATCACACCTTATCGTCCTACTTTTCACGCAGCCAGTCCATGAATGAGATCAATGATGCCTAGGTTCAATGCGATCTTTTTTAAACTCGCCTTGAATAGTTTAAAGAGTCGGCAGGGCTCGGTAATACTGACGCTGCTCGCTATTATTGTGAGTGTATATGTTTTGATTGGTGTAGAACAAATACGCATGCAAACTAAACAAAATTTTAATAGCACTATCGCAGGTACTGATTTGATCGTGGGTGCACGTACGGGTGACATCAATTTATTACTGTACGCGGTTTTTCATATGGGTGCTGCTACCCAAAATATAAGCTGGAAAACGTATCAAGAACTCGCCACGCTGAGTAGCGTTGAATGGGCCGTGCCTATTTCATTGGGCGACTCTCATCAAGGTTACCGCGTTACCGCTACCACACCGGATTATTTCACCCATTATCATTACGCTGAACTTCAACCATTACAGTTTGCAGCTGGCCAGCATTTTGAAGATGTTTATGATGTTGTTTTAGGATCTGAAGTTGCCCATAAACTAGGTTATCAACTCGGCGACAAACTCACCTTGTCACATGGTCTTGGTGCGACCAGTTTCAGCGTTCATAAAGACAAGCCATTTCGCATCAGTGGCCTACTTCAAGCGACAGGGACCCCTGTCGATAAAAGTTTATACATCAGTCTGTCAGCAATGGAAGCCATTCACATAGGATGGAATAACGGCGCCAATTCGAATGCCGCCCACTCTGTTATTGATACGCAATCGTTAACGCCTAAATCCGTTACAGCTGTCATGCTCGGGCTTAAACAAAAAACAGCCATCTTCCGTTTACAACGTGTCGTCAATGAATATCGTGATGAAGCCTTGTTGGCTATTTTACCGGGCGTCACCCTCGCTAAACTTTGGCAAATCACTTCCGTGATGGAGCAGAGCCTGCGTTTAATCGCTGTCTTGATTCTGATTTCATCATTACTCGGTTTAGTTGCGATGCTACTCGCCTCTATTCGTGAAAGGCAGCATGAAATTGCTGTTATGAGAGTGATGGGAGCCAGTCCTTGGTTTATCTTCTCACTGATAGAAATCGAAGTTGTTATTGTTACCTTCGTAGGCTATGTCTTCGGTTTATTAGGTGTCGCTGTGAGCTTTGAATTGGCTAAAAATATCGCCCTTGAACACTTCAGTATTCATTTATCGCCCAATATATTTAGTATGGACCAGCTCATTTATTTGGCCCTGATAATGATTGCTGCAATGATTGCTGGCCTTATTCCAGCAGTGATGGCTTATAAACAAGCATTAGGTGTGCGGTTGGACTGAAGTCACGCTATGTCTTGTTATCAGTTAACCATTGTTACTATTTCAGCTTTTGTTATGGCCTTTATTTGTTCAAGCGTTCCGAAAATATGACGTTTTGATGCTTAATACAAAAACCTTAACTCACCCTTAATGCAAATTATCCAGCACTGTGCCCCAATCAACTAAAATATCGATAACTTGGTCTATTGTGTTCAAAAAACTTCTCTCTATGTACGCCGGCTACATATCCTCTGCTACGAGATCTGCTGTTAGTACCGATGCAACTGGCACAGGCATACCAACCCCATAGCCTTGGGGTATAGTCCACCCCAATCTCTTCAAGTTTAGCTAAAATTGCAAACCAATAATTAAACTGACTTTATTAGGTAGCAATACAATCTCATCATATAAAAAAGCGTTATATCGATGAGTTAAACGTCTATGAGGTGCAAATTTACTGCGTTTTTACCTAATAAATCATCCAGAATTCTTCGGTAGCCAACCCCTCAGAGAACCTGGTGCTTTTCCGCAATATTAAACTGGTGTTTAAAATCGATATCTAAGGTATCTAGCTTGATATCTAGCGTTGCCGTGTCTTGGCGTTTAGCCCGCTCATAATAGGCCTGTAAACTCCAGTCAGATGTTGTTGAGAGTTGATGTGTCCATTTTCCTAAAATATTAAAACCACTGAGTTGATTTTCTCGATCTACATCCATTAATCCCACTGTCGGTGATAGAGTAGCAACTGGTTGTCTCTGTTCCACCTGCCCTTTATATAAATCGCCATGAAATTCAAAGGTGCTTTTTTCTGGCATTGCCCAGTCTGCTCTAAAGCCAATTTGGTTTAAATCATTTTCGTCAAAAGAGTCATTTGTATCGGTCGCGTCGACAGAACTGTCATTTTTCTTATGTTTTCCATACACACGGTAAAAAAAGTCCTCTCCGACTTTGTCGCCATAACGTAACGCCGTCTGTCTCTTAACTTCGCTCCCGATGCTTGCAGTCAATAGCCCACCTTGTGTATCACGTGCCGCTTTCGTATTGATATTAATGACCCCATTCATCGCATTACCACCCCACATTGCTGTGGCGGGTCCACGAATCACCTCTATACGGTTTATATCTTCTAATAAGGTATCTTGCACATCCCAATAAACACCTGAAAATAAGGGGGTATAAATTGTTCTCCCGTCCATTAACACCAATAATTTTTTCGCAAACTTCCTACCAAACCCACGCGCTGTAATAGACCAGGTTGGGGCATTAATTTATGCTACTTCCACGCCAAGGGCTAAACGTAACGCTTCAGGAAGACTCATTACTCCAGAACGTTTTATGTCTTCATTGCTAATGACGAAGACGGCCGCAGCGGATTCTGTTATTTTTTGAGGTCGGCGAGATAATAATGTCACTACAACATCTAAATTCGAAAAATCTTCTAAACTCAGGTTTTTTTAAATTGTCTAAACTGCCCGCTTGGCCACTTAATGAATAAATAAGGAAACAAAACTACTGATTTTAAACTTGGCCACAATGCCCACCACGACTTTATAAATATTGGTACTGACTTTAGCAAAGTATTCAATTGATTACCGGTTATATCTCACTTAGTTTGGATATTATTTCTAATCTGTGAGCAGGCTCTCGAAACACAGTATGATCACCTGCTTTTTCCATGGTTAATGTCATTGGTTTAGCCATCTTCCTTGTAGAAAAAGTAATCTGATAATAAAAAAATATCTTGGCTATCGCCCTATTCATCACGCTTCTTTTTTCATCAGATGCGAAACAAATACAATAAACATAGCCAAAAATATAAAAACCAACTAGAATCACCCCCTCTATGGTGGCCTGTGCCGGTTACCTCGCGACGAAATGTTGGTCAACCCGCCAGGCCCGGAAGGGAGCAACGGAACCTTCGGACTCGGGCGCCGAGATTTGGCTGGTACGGGTCGCCACCCTATTCTTTTTGGGCTTGGTCATCACCTATATCTATGAGTTATTTGGTTCTCGCTCGAAAATGGCGGCCTAACGCTTTTGCCAATGTCGTCGGACAGGAACATGTCCTTAAAGCCTTGATCAATGGGCTTGACCAAGATCGTCTTCATCATGCTTTTCTTTTCTCTGGCACCCGTGGCGTCGGTAAAACCACGCTAGCCCGTATTTTTGCTAAGTCGTTGAATTGCGAGCAAGGTGTCAGCTCAACGCCTTGTGGTGAATGCCAAAGTTGTCAAGAAGTCGATGCTGGACGTTTTGTTGATTTAATTGAGGTCGATGCTGCTTCCCGTACAAAGGTCGATGATACCCGCGAATTATTAGATAATGTGCAATATGCACCGAGTCGTGGCCGTTATAAAGTCTATTTAATCGACGAAGTCCATATGCTGTCGACCAGTAGTTTTAATGCCTTGCTTAAGACATTGGAAGAGCCTCCACCGCACGTAAAATTTTTGTTTGCCACCACTGATCCCCAAAAACTGCCTGTGACGATTTTGTCTCGTTGTTTGCAATTTAATTTAAGACGCTTGGATATCAGTCAAATCTCAAGCCATCTGACCAATATTTTACAATCTGAAAAGATTGGTTTTGAAGCTGATGCCCTCGACACCATTGCCAAAGCCGCTGATGGCAGTATGCGTGACGCGCTCAGTTTATTAGATCAAGCCATTTCTTATGGTTCAGGTACTGTCAAAAGTACTGAGATTCATGATATGTTGGGTACCGTCTCCCAGCAGCAACTGTATGATCTTATTCAGGCTTTAATGTCACAAGATGGTCAAGCGCTGATGCAACGATCACATGAGTTGTCGGTGCAAGGACGTGACTTTGTGCAAGTGCTCAATGATTTGCTCGCTTTATTTCAACGTATTGCTACATTGCAGCTAATCTCTGACCTCGTTATCGCAGAATCTGATAATGTCGACATGCTAACGACATTTAGCCAACAGTTGTCACCTGATATGACGCAGCTTTTTTACCAAATTGCATTACATGGTAAACGTGATTTGCCTTATGCGGCCGATCCTAAAAGCGGCTTTGAAATGACCTTGCTTAGAATGATGCACTTTCAGCCTGCAACCATTGATACATTGGCGAACATGCCAGCTGTGATATCCAATGTTCAATCAACGCCAGTTAAAACGACTGCTGCTAAGACAAAAGAACAGGTTCAACCATCACCCGCCAAGTCAGTGCCATCTGAATCTGCAATTAAACCGGCCAAACCCAATCCGCCACCGCCTATTGAGGCTGTCGCTCCTGAGTCTGTTGACGTAGCGCATAATTCGGCTTCAGCCTCGTTAAATGGTGAGAATTGGCTGAGTCTGATTAATACTCTAAAGTTAACGGCATTAGCACGACAACTTGCTGATAACAGTGCTTTTATGCGTTTTGATAATGATAGGGTGACATTGAGTATTGCGCCAGAACTCGCCCATTTAGCCAGTAAAAAACCACAAGAGCGGTTAGAGGCCAGTTTAACGAAGTCTATTGGACATCCGATTACAATCACTTTTGTCGATAGCCCTACCGATAAAGCTGGTTCGCCTACTTTAGCCACAGAGCGTGCTGAACAAGTGGTCGCAGATCAAGAACGGGCCACAGAATCAATTCATAATGATCCTGCCGTTGATGCTATCAAAGCCGCATTTGACGCACGCGTCATAGAAAGTACAATTAAACCTATTAAGTAAGAGGAAAAGAACATGAAAGGTGGCATGGGTAATTTGATGAAGCAAGCGCAGCAAATGCAGGCCAATATGGAAAAGGCACAGCAAGAGCTCGCTAAGCTTGAAGTCACTGGTCAAGCGGGTGCTGGTATGGTGAAAGTTGTCATGACGGGTAAGCATGATGTCAAACGGGTCAGTATTGAAAATGCTTTATTCGAAGATGATAAAGAGATGCTAGAAGACTTGATTGCTGCCGCGGTCAATGATGCCGTACGTCAGGTTGAAAAAACGAGCCAAGACAATATGTCTGGTATGTTACCGCCTGGTATGAAGCTCCCTTTCTAAAGGCAAAATACATACTCATTATGGCAAGTTTTGGCCCCACTATTGATCAGTTAATTGATGCCTTTCGCTGCTTACCCGGTGTTGGGCCTAAATCTGCTCAGCGGATGGCTTTTCACTTGTTAGAACGTAATCGTGATGGTGGCCAACTGCTTGTGACGGCGTTAACTGCAGCACTGGATAAAATCCAACATTGTGAACAATGCCGGATTTTGAGTGAAACACCGGTTTGTCATCGTTGTGCTGATACGCAGCGGCGACAAGATCAGTTGTGTATTGTTGAGACGCCCAGTGATATTTTATCGATAGAACAAGCAACACATTATAAAGGCCGATACTTTGTCTTATCAGGCCACTTATCACCTCTTGATGGCATTGGGCCAGACGCCTTGGGAATTCCTCAGTTAAATGCGTTATTTACTCAAAGAACCATTCAAGAAGTGATCCTCGCGACCAATCCAACTGTTGAAGGTGAGGCGACAGCGCATTATATTGGCCAATTAGCCAAAGCCCAAGACATTCATATCACTCGGCTTGCTCATGGCATTCCGCTTGGTGGTGAACTTGAGTATGTTGACAGTGGTACACTATCGCATGCATTCTCGGGTCGTGAATCGATCTAATTCTCGAAATCAGAAGGAGCTGTGACTGTGTCAAATGAACAATCACCATTCGAATTATTAAAACAATTTTCAGGTTTAATTCATCGCCAGCCCCTCTTTATTGCCAACCGACTTGATGTCGATAGCTATCACTTCACTTTTTTAGATAAGGAAGGCAACTTATTGCCCAAAGATGCCGAAGTGCCGGCTTTCTTATCTGAACTGAGTGATATTTTGCCTACGCTCAGTGAGCACCGTAAAACCTTATTGTCTATTCCTGCTTCTTGGCGTGACGCCATATCAGACGGTCGTGCTTCTACATTGGAATATACCTTTGTGTTGCAAGAACAAGATATACCGGTAGTCTCTGACAACGTTCGCTTTCGTTTTGCTCGCCATGCCCAAAATGGTGCTGATGGTAATCAAGACGAACTGCTGTTAGTCGATCTGAAACAGCATAATATCGAAGCATTAGAAGCCAATTTATCTGAATGGCAATCTCATCACACCCAAATAGCAGCGCTCGGCGTTAATGACCAAAGTGATTATGGCTTATGTAAAACCAGTGATTTCGACTTTTGCCAAGGTGCTTTTTATACTTTGCCTTCGATTTCAGATCGCAAAAAGATCTCACCTTCACTGCAAACGTTAACAGAGCTGTTGGTAAAGTTGCAAAACCCTGAGATAGAAGCAGAAGAATTGGCCGATACTGTTAATCAAGATGTGGCATTGAGTTATAAACTCCTGCGGTTAATTAATTCCGCCTTTTTCGGTTTGCCACGTGAAGTCAGTAGCACGCAGAAAGCGATTGTGATGTTAGGCCAAAACAAAATCAAAACTTGGGCTAGTTTATTAGGTTTGTCAGGTATTGATGATAAACCCGTCGAATTACGCGTTGTTGCGATGACTCGGGCTAGAATGTGTGAATTATTAGCCAAATATTATAAGGGGCAGCCAGACCTGTTTTTTGCTGCTGGGCTCTTCTCAACCATCGATGCTTTAATGGATAATCCATTGCCCACTTTGATCGAAAAACTGCCATTATCACCTGAATTAAAAGACGCCTTGTTGAAACATGAAGGTGCTGCAGGTCAGGCTTTACGTGATACATTAAATTATGAACAAGGCAATTGGGAACCCTTGGTTAGTTCACCTATCCCAACTGACATAATGGTAGATGTTTATTTAGATGCCCTTTATTGGTCTAAAGAGCTTAACGCCCAACTCGCAAGCTAAGAAAATGGGCCTTGCTTGGCTACAACAAGACGATTATCGCTTTCCTCCTCTTAGTGAGGCATTGCCTGATGGCTTGCTTGCAGCCGGTGGGGATTTATCTTATCAACGGTTACTTGCCGCCTATCAGCAGGGTATTTTCCCTTGGTTTAATCGCGATAATCCGATTTTATGGTGGAGCCCTGATCCCCGTATGGTGTTGTATACCAATCAAGTCAAAATATCTAAAAGCTTACGAAAAACATTAAGACAATCACCTTATCAGGTCACCTTTGATCGAGCTTTTCCCGAAGTAATGCAAGCCTGTGCCGCACCTAGACAGGCTGGCGATGCTTCCGACGAGGGAACTTGGATCCATCCTGAAATGGTCATTGCTTATAGTGAATTACATCGTCACGGTCATGCGCACAGTGTCGAATGTTGGGATGGCGACACACTCGTTGGTGGTTTATATGGCGTGGCTATTGGCCGTGTCTTCTTCGGCGAATCTATGTTTAGTGCAGTCCGTGACAGTTCGAAGATTGCGCTGGTCACATTGTGTCAGCACCTGGCCTTTTGGGGTGTCCCCTTAATAGATTGTCAACTTCACTCAGATCATCTTGCTTCTATGGGCGCGGAAGAAATTATTCGGGCTGACTTTATCGCTGAGGTAGCACGTCTCAGCTCTCTCTCGGCCAGCGATGAGGCTTGGAAAATCAAACCTGAACTGTGCTTAGCCCAATGAGTTTATCCGTTAAATTTTATCAAGATACTCAGTCACATGACTGTTCTTACTTATCAGATCAACAGTCTCAGAATTTGTATCCTGATCCATCACTACCGATGACTAACACCCTTTATAACGCGTTAATTCAGTTGGGCTTCCGACGCAGTGGCAATAGTAGTTATCGTCCTCATTGCCCTGCCTGCTCGGCCTGTGTGCCCGCTCGTATTAATGTGGCGCAGTTTAAAGCCAGCCGTTCTCAGCGGCGTTGTATTAAACGTAATACTGCGATGACATCTCATCATCACCCCGCTAAATTTAATCCTGAACATTATGCTTTGTACGCCCGCTATTTAAAAGCGCGTCATCACGGTGCTGGTATGGATAATCCTACGGAAGAAAGCTATCAGCATTTTTTGCTTAGTTATTGGAGCGATACGCGCTTTATCGAATTCAGAGACCAGAATCAGTTAGTCGGTGTGGCTGTTACGGATTACGTTGATGATGCCTTGTCTGCCTTTTATACTTTCTTTGACCCTGATTACGAGGTTAATAGTATTGGTACCTATGCGATCTTAGAACAAATTGCTTTAGCGCAATCACTTGGTTTGCCTTACCTCTACTTAGGTTATTGGATTGAGAATTGTCAAAAAATGCGTTACAAGGCCAGTTTTTCTGGTTTGGAAGGTTATGTTGATCAGCGTTGGCAGCCGCTGAAAGTATGAAAACTATTGTATAATCAATCATTTTACGGCAAAATAGCAGTTTAACTCCGGTAGAACAGATAAATATTTATGGCAAAAGAAGAACATATTGAGTTTGAAGGCACTGTTATTGACACAATGCCAAATACAACTTTTCGCGTAGAACTTGAAAACGGTCACGTTGTGACAGCACACATCTCTGGTAAGATGCGTAAAAATTATATTCGTATTCTGACAGGTGATACTGTCACTGTTCAGCTTACACCGTATGATTTGAGTAAAGGTCGCATTACTTACCGCGCACGATAAAGTGCATTGCCCCTTAAGCAAATCAACGGCAGATTACTTAAGGATGGAAAATGGTACTACCATTAAGAGCCAAGCCAAATCATAGTAAAGTCGCCAGCATTATCGTCACTTCCCGGGAGATTGCACTTGCAGTTATTGATCATGCCTCACGGCACGCCTAACCCATGCCCAGTTTTACCCCTGTGATTTGACAGAACACCCCACTGTTCTCGCACAATTATCCAAAAAAACCAACTGGATTCTTCTCCTTGCCACTTCGTTCTGAACCTTGATGAATATGAATTTCTACAAGTGGAGAAGCCTCAGGTTGATAAGGCGGAATTACAATCTACTTTGCGTTGGCACATCAAAGACTTAATTGATTACCACATTGATGATGTTGTCTTAGACTACATTACGCTGCCGGTCGAAGGGATGGCATTACAAGTCGTTGCAACACGTAAATCTGTTATACAAAAGCGGGTCGACTTGATGTTAGGTGCACAATGTCAAATTTCTTCTATCGATATTGCTGTCCAAGCTGCTAGAAATTTAATTGGTAAGATTAAAGGCTTGGCACCTGAAACCAGTGTGGGCCTTCTCAATCTATTGGGATACCAATGCTAAAATCAGCGTGTTGTTAAACCATGATATCTATATCAACCGTTTAACGAATATTGGTGCTGATACACTCAATCAAGTTTCTGACAATGATTTGGACAGCCAATCTGTCGTTGATTCACTCACCATTGAATTACAACGTACCTTCGACTACTACGAAAGTTATTCACGTCAATTGCCTGTCATTCAACTGGTCATCATGTCCAACACCCGGCCCATCGCCAATCTCGACGACATGATTCAACAACGTTTGGGGATTGATTGCAAAATAATTACCGCAAGTCAGTTTGATATGCTTGATATCGAAACGACCCAACAGTCTGCCGACTTGCCCGATGCCTGTTTGATAGCGATCGGTGGTGCTTTAAGGGTTGAGTCATAATCATGCAACAGATTAATTTATATGAAGATAAGTTCAAACCCGAAGTCATTATTCTTAATGCCTTCTAAATGCTGTTGATTGCATCAGCTTTGCTGGCACTGATTATTGTTGCGAGTTTTTTCTCTTCCTCAAGTTTTGAGGAACAGGCTGCTCAATTAACGACTCAACAGCAGGCCTTGAATACTGCCACTCAACACGCTAATTCGCTTAAGCAAGAAATACTTCAATATGGCGAACAACCTTTACTAAAAGCTAAATTAGACTCTTTACAAAAACAACTTAAACAGCAAAAAGCGATTCTTAAGCATATTGCAGATGACAGCTTAAGCCCTCAAACTGGGTTCTCTCCGACTTTAAAAAGCTTAAGTGAGAAGCATCTTGATCAGGTTTGGCTTAAAAACTTTTCTCTACGCGAAGGTGGTCGATCAATCACCATTCAAGGTAGCAATATGCGATCGAAGCTAATTCCAGAATATATCGATAGTTTAGCTAAATCCGCTACTTTTAGTGGCAAGCAATTTTCGGTTTTCCAAATGAGTAGTCCTGATAGTAATACCGAGACTTATGACTTCGAGCTGCATATTCAGGCGGAAGATCGCTAATGAACGAAATGATCCAAACTGCTACGCAGTGATTACATAGTTTATCCTTACGCGAACGGATATTGGTACTCGTTGTCACCTGTGGTGTTATTTTCTTTATCGGTGACACGTTATTATTGAGCCGACATGATAATGACATTAAGGACATGAAGAATACGCAAAATAACCTTGTCTCTGAACGCCAAAGCGTAGAAACTCAAATCACTGAAGTGACAGCACAGCTTGTCAAAGAAAAAGCGGTTCATCAACGAGCCAAAGAAGCAGTTGCCAATACTGAAGCTGAATTAAAATAAAAAATGGCACAAATTGAAGATAAACTTAATCGGCTAGTACCTCCTACCCAAATTACAGATTTATTGAGAAATTTATTAACTAATACCGGTGGTTTAAAAGTCCTCTCGGTTAATAATGAACCCGTTAAAGATATTTCTATCAGTATTGATCCAGATGCTGTCGGCACTCAAGATCAGGTGAAGATATTGTTATATGAACATGCTGCTACTATCAAGCTTTCTGGTAGTTATCAACAACTCTATGATTATTTAACTGCATTAGAAAATACCGGGTGGGAATTATTTTGGGATACATTGCATTATCGCCTAACAAGTTACCCAATGCAGAGATTACACTTCGTGTTTTAACCGTGAGCACAGACAAAAATTGGATTGGCTTATAATATGAATAATATTAAATATTTCATTTTGTTAGCGTACCTTCTGCCCTTTTCTTCTACGGCAGAAGATCTCGTCGATCCAACTCGGCCCACCGGCTATTCCGCATCGGTCACCCAACCATTAGATCAGCAAGAAACAGCGGCCAAATGCGAATGGTCGCTCAATACGACGCTCTTTTCACCTTATCAGCGCATTGAAATGATTAATGGCAAACGGCTTGAAGTGGGCGACACTATTCAGGGTGCTTAAGTGATGGCTATTGGTCACCAGAAGGTGAATCTACGCCATGATGGTAAAGACTTCACAATTAAGCTACATAACTCTTTTATCAGTAATGTGAAATCGCGTTCTCAGTAATTTCTGTTAATCGCGCGCCATTTACCTTCTTCATTCAATCATCATTCCTGTTTGGCCTCTTATTGACTCTATCGGCTGAATATGTGGTAAATTAAACTTGTAGTTGTCTGTATAAAGGAGTGATGTCATGTCCGAACAGAACCTTGAGCAAAAACTGATTGCTGCCTATGACACGATGATGGAACGTGTTCATCATCTCATCGAGGATACTGAACAACACGCGCTTCCCGCCTTGCAAACTCATATCGATAAAGCCAAGCAACAAGCAATTGAGCTAAAAGAGTTAACACAAGAAGAAGCCGATAAATTAGCCAAGTACTTACATCGAGATGTCAGTGCCCTAGCATCCCATTTATCACAATCTGGTGAGGCTATTTCAAGTTGGGTTAGTTTTGATATTGAGTTAATTGAAGATCGTCTATTAGATGCTTTTTCACACGTTGCCGATAAAACAGGCATTCAACTCACGCAGCTTGCAGACCAGGCCAAACGAGCCCAGGAATATCATACCGGTGAGTTAACGCGGCTTGGTACTCTGACGTGTCAGCAATGCGATACGCTATTGCATTTTACCAAGACAAGTCGCATTCCGCCCTGTCCGAAATGCCATAAGACCGTCTTTGTCCGTACCAAACGACGTTAGTTAATTACATCTTCCGGTGTTTGCCAAAGCCAAGCACCCTCAGCAATGAGTATGCATAAGGTTGCTACGGCCTCCGGTTCAGAACTAAGCTGCTGCCAATCACGTTGCGTTATTTCCGGATTGTCAGCTAACAGTATTAAGTGTTCGCGCTGGCATTGCGCCAATCGGTATACTTCGCCGGCGACAAAGATATTGCCACCCATCCCATTTTTCGCCCATGCAAAGCGATGATAAGGACTTTTCTGCAAAGTATCACCTTGGTCAAACTGCTTCATCACCTCTTGCGAAGATATTGACTCAGAAAACAACGCATCAGCTAAATCTATTAAACTGGGCTTAGTTTCAGTCACTAGTTTTCCCAATGTATTGAGCAATACTGGCTCTGCATCATCAATAGTTTGATGAAGCAGCTGTTTGAGGTTTTCTACTGCCTGTGGCCCAATTTCATGATCGTGTTTAACCACTTGCAAATCAGGATCATTATAATGCCGCTTTGCTAAGCCTTGTTCGAGAAACTCGTTCAACACCGCATCCATCGCTTCCGTTTGTTTTGGTGCACGAAAGCCGATCGAAAAGGTCATGCAATCATTCATTGCCACGCCATTATGGCCAAAGTGCGGCGGTAAATAAAGCATGTCTCCCGTTGCTAGTAGCCACTCATCAGCATGTTCAAACTCAGACAACACTTGTAAATCGATACCTTCTATTAACGGCGTATCGTGTAATGCTTTATCTGTGACTTGCCATTTGCGTGTGCCTAAGCCTTGCAATAAGAAGACATCATAACCATCAGTATGCGGTCCGACAGAACCGCCTATAGGGGCATAGCTGATCATCAAATCATCACTGCGCCAGTTAGGAATAAATTGAAATGGCGTTAGCAGAGGCTGAGTTTCTGGCACATGTTTGTCGACATCTTGTACCAATAGTGTCCAATGGCTTTGGGGTAAATCAGTGAAATCTTGGTCACTAAATGGCCCATGCGATACTTGCCAAGATAACGCTGACCCTTTCTCAACAATTAAGCGTGACTCGATATCAGCCTCAGAGGCTAAGCCGGCTAATTCATCTGGACTAATAGGAGATTCAAAATTAGCAAACGCCTGACGAATCAGTAACGGCTTCTTTTGCCAGTATTGATCGAGGAACTGTTGTTGAGTCAGTCCCGTATTAAAAAATGCCGTCATTACTTTAGGATGTATTGCTACTCGACGATGTCGACATCAAAAATGACATTGTTTAAGGCGGTGAGTTTGACCTTAGTGCCAATAGGACAATTTGGGCCTCTTATCTTCCATGTTGAATCATCAATGCTTATTTTGCCATGACCATCTTCAATCGGCACTTTGACCGTAATGACCCGGCCAATATATTGTTCCCCTCGGCGGTTTAATAATGGCTCATCGGTTGCAATGGGGTTTTTGACATAATATTGATGCCATGTCATTACACTCGCAATGGAAAGCACCGCAAATATCAGCACTTGGTATTCCCACTCTAATGACGGCACAAAGTAAAGAACAGTACCAGTCAAAAAGGCTGAAATGCCCACCCATAATGCAAAAAATGTCGGTGCCAGCATCTCTATCGTCACCAAAGCAACACCAAGAATATACCAATGCCAATAATCTAAAACAAATGGCATATTAGGCTCCTTTGTTACCAAAAGCATCTTTTGCTAACTCGGCAATACCGCCTAATGACCCCATCAGGTTACTCGCTTCTAACGGCATGAAAACCACTTTATGATTATCAGCTGACGCCATATCTTTTAGGGCTTCAACGTATTTCTGGGCAACAAAGTAGTTCACGGCTTGCACATTACCGCCAGCTATCGCATCTGATACCATTGTGGTTGCTTTCGCTTCGGCTTCAGCTAGACGCTCGCGGGCTTCTGCATCACGAAACGCGGCTTCACGACGACCTTCAGCATCCAATACTACCGCTTGCTTTTCACCTTCTGCTTTTAAGATTTCAGCTTGACGAAACCCTTCTGCTTCAAGGATATTAGCCCTTTTTTCACGTTCAGCTTTCATTTGACGGCCCATGGCCTCAACTAAATCTGCCGGCGGTGCGATGTCTTTAATCTCAATCCGAGTCACTTTAACGCCCCAAGGCGTCGTTGCATCGTCCACTACATTTAATAAACGCGCGTTAATTTCATCCCTTTTTGATAGCAACTCATCTAAGTCCATCGACCCCATTACGGTCCGGATATTGGTCATGGTCAAGTTTAAAATGGCATTATTGAGGTTGTTAACTTCATAAGCTGCCTTCGCCGCATCAACGACTTGAAAGAACACCACACCATCGACTCTTACCATAGCATTATCTTTAGTGATAATTTCTTGCGATTGCACATCCAATACTTGTTCCATCATATTGATTTTGGCACCAACACTGTCCATGACTGGCACGATGAAACGCAGGCCTGGCGTCAATGTTCGTGTATAACGACCAAAGCGCTCTACAGTATATTCTCGTCCTTGTTGTACCGATTTAACACCCATAAAAATAGCGACGATAACGAAGAATAGTACCGCTATTGCAAATTCAGAAAATCCCAACATTTGTTCCACCTAATTATTCCATATAATTTATAGCCCTATAATAACAGCAAATTAAGGCAGTTCTATGATTTCCCTTGGACATTTTTGCCCGTCAATAGCACAATAGTCCCCATGAAAAAATGCAGACGTAGCACGACCTTATTTCTTCAATTACTTAAAACCAGTGGCTTTGCTGGTTTTTTGACCTTCAGTCAGATTAGTTTTGCTGAGCAGTGGTATCACGTTGAGTTAATTGTCTTTGAACAGCTGAACTCGGTCAGCGATGAGTTAGCACCAGTTGCAAGGGTCCCTGAGGCCTCTTTCTCGCCTGGGTCAACCAATGATTTTATTCAACCTGCAGCCAACAGTACCTTAACGGGTTCAGCTGCGAAGTTAAGAAATTCATCACGCTATCAAGTACATTATCATCAGTCATGGAAACAACCCATTCAAACAAAGTCAAAGGCCAAATCTGTCAAGATTGGCAGCCCCTTGATTGATGGCCGCGTTCGTTTACATAAAGGCACCTATTTATATGCCACGGTTGATTTGCAATTAGATCGCCTCACTCACAATCAAGAATGGTCAGATACTGGCGGTGAACGTAGACCTTATCTTAAAGAAACCCGCCGTGTTCGTAGTGGTAAACTACAGTTCTTTGATCATCCGCATATTGGCGCATTACTCGAGCTCACACCGCTTTAGTCCCAATTTAATCTGAGTCAATTTGTTCGATAAACTGCATTAAAATTTGTTCGACTGATGCCATTCCAGTGGAGACAACCTGTTCTATTTCAGATAGGTTAATCACTTGACCAGAGAGTCCTGCTGCCCAATTTACAACAAGCGCACAACACGCATAATCTAAGCCTAGTTCTCTCGCTAATGCCGCTTCAGGCATACCGGTCATCCCTACCAACGTACAACCATCTTGTGCCAACCGTTTTATCTCAGCCGCTGTTTCAAGCCGCGGCCCTTGCGTTGCCCCGTAGACGCCATTATCAATCATCTCAATGGACACTTGCTGAGCGGCTGTTAATAATCTCTGTCGCAGCGTTTCAATGTAAGGATAAGTGAAGTCTATATGGTGTTTAGCTAAAAAATCGTCGCTGAAAAAACTGTGTGCGCGATCGTAGGTGTAGTCAATAAGCTGATCGGGACAGACTATGGTCTCTGGCCCCACATTAGGGTTAATGCCACCCACGGCTGCGACGGCGATGATTTCTGTGACGCCCAATGACTGCAATCCCCAAAGATTGGCCCGATAGTTAATCCGGTGCGGTGCAATCGTATGTTGCTCACCGTGCCTTTGCAAAAAATAGACAGTCTTATTCTTGAACCTCGCTTCACTGATCTCAGCTGATGGTTTGCCAAAAGGCGTGTCGATTTTATGTTGGCGAATCAGCAGCAACTTATCCATTTTAGCTAAGCCGGTACCACCTATAATTGCTAATTGGCCCATGATTATGACTCTGCTAAGCCATAAATACCCGGCAAGTTTCGTGCATCACCTTGGTAGTCCATGCCAAAACCAAAAACGTAACGGTTTGGGACTTGCAGACCTATAAACTCTGGTGGCTCACATGATTGTTCAACATCGGCTTTATTGACTAGGGTGGCACAAGAGACTGATTTTGCATTACTTTCAACGCAATAGGCTCTTAAGACATTCAGTGTTTCACCTTGATCGACGATGTCTTCTATCAGCACCACATCCCGACCAGTTAAATCCATATTGGGTTTGTGGTGCCAATTAATCTTGCCACCGACTAAATTGTCACCATAACGAGTGGCGTGGATGTAATCGATTTCTAATGGAAAAGTCAGCTTGGGCAATAATTGGCCCATGGTCACTAAAGCCCCTTTCATCACGCAAAGTAAAACTGGCTTCATTCCAGAATAATGCTGGTTTAGTTGCTCGGCCAATTCATCTAAGGCTTGATTGATGTCATTTAAGTCGTATAAACAATCTGCTGCTATGGCGTTCTGAGTTAGCTCTGCTGTCATTGTCTTTGATATCTCACTTTAGGCCGTTATTACCCTTTATAATAACGTTTTTGCCGATAATCTAGGAGGCTAAATCATGTTACGACGTTGGCCACTTTTTTTATCTTTGTTACTGATTCAATTTGCCTTGGCTTTTTCTGTTGGAGCGACAACACTTTGGCCAAAACAAGCGCCAGCTCGTATCATCAGTTTGTCTCCTCATATTACAGAAACTTTATTTGCGGTTGGTGCTGGAGAGCAAATTATTGCGGTCACCGATTATTGTGATTACCCCAGCGCGGCGATAGCATTACCCAAAATCGGTGGGTTTATAAACCCAAATTTAGAAGCCATCGTTGCATTGGAAGTTGACTTGGTCATTTTACTTGCTTCACAGCAACAAACCATTCGGCAATTGAATCAGTTGGGTATTGATACCCTTGCTGTCAACAACCGGACTCTGGCTGATATTCAATCGACGATTGAAACTGTTGGCCATGCCACAGGCCATCGGCAGGCAGCACAACAATTGTTAAAGCAGATGGCTGACCGGATTGCCTTTATTCGACAGGCTGTGGCCGAACAAACGCCGCCGCGCGTGATGATCGCCATTAGCCATCACTTAGGCGATAACGTGATTGATACCGTTTATATTGCCGGGCAGCAGGATTTTTATAATGACCTGCTACAGATTGCCGGTGGTGAGAATGCCTATCAGCGGGCTTATCCAAAAGTGCCTTCTTTGTCTTTAGAAGGTATTCTAAGCCTTAACCCTAATGTCATTATCGATCTCTTTCCAGACGCTGATGACCACTCAGCCTCACTAAGCGATATTCAGTCTCAATGGATGGCCTTAACGTCTGTCAATGCAGTCCAAAACCATCAGGTGCACCTTATTGAAGCTGATTACGCCACAATACCTGGGCCACGGGTGATATTGTTACTCGAGCAATTTGCTCGACTTATTCATCCAACATTAGTTTGGCCTGAAGGAGGCATTCCTTGAGTTTCCTTGCTGTTTCCGACTTATCCGTTAGTATCGGCGAAAAAGCCTTATTGAGCTCGGTAAGTGTCGAAGTCGCCAAAGGGGATTACTTATGTATTCTTGGACAAAATGGCGCGGGGAAAAGTACTTTTCTCAAGGCTTTGATGGGGATTATTTCTTCTGATACCGGTGACATCACGCTCGAACAACAGCCTTTTCGCCAGTTAAGCCAAAAGCAATTAGCCCGCTCTGTCAGTTATGTCGGTCAAAACCATCCCATCCTCGACATGACCGTGTCAGATTTTATTCGTTTTGGCCGTTATGCCCATCATAATGCCTTTGCCACTTGGTCTACTACTGATCAAGCCGCTTTCGACGCTGCCGTTACATTAACTGACATCGCGGTTTTTTTAGGTCGGCATTGTGCTTCTTTAAGTGGTGGCGAATATCAACGGGTACAAATTGCTGCTGCACTCTGCCAACAGGCTCCGATGCTGTTACTCGATGAACCAACCAGTTCTTTAGATCCCCATCATCAAGTTGACGTACATGATTTGATTCAACAACTTAACCAAACACATCAGATTACGATTATTGAGGTAACGCATGATATCAATCATGCTGTGCAGCATAGTCAGCATATTTTGGCATTAAAATCTGGGCAAGTATTATGGTATGGCGCTTCTAGCGACTTGTTAACCTCCGCTGCCTTGCCTCAAGTCTATGACCAAGCTTTTGTCACTGTGGCACATCCTGAAACAGGCCAGCTCATCGCATTAACCAGTGAAGGTCAGCAATGAATCCCGCCAAAAAAGTCCTTGGGCTCATCACTTTATTCACTTTGATCATTCTGGTTATTACGCCTTATTTGGGTTTGTCGGATCACTTAACACCCGCTATTCAGCAAAAAATATTAATGGACATTCGCCTGCCTCGCTTATTATTGGCATTTATTGTCGGTGCAGGTCTTGCTGTATGTGGCTTAGTATTCCAAGCCATGTTTCACAATCCTTTGGCAACGCCTTTTACGTTGGGCGTAGCAAGTGGTGCTTCCCTTGGGGCGGCATTATCGGTTTTTCTCGGTGTGGGATTTGACTTTCTCGGCCTAAGCAGTACGACACTGTTCGCTTTTATCGGTGCCTTAGTGACAATCCGCTTTGTTTATGGCATCAGTAGTATGCGTACCGGGTTTTCATTACACACCTTGTTATTAACCGGTATTGCGATCAGTTTCTTTTTCTCAAGCCTTATCCTATTGATTCAATACCTTAATGACCTGCCTGATGCCTACCGTTTAATACGCTGGTTAATGGGTAGTCTAAGCATCGTGGGCTATGATGCAATATGGCAACTCCTGCCCTTTATTGTGGTTGCGGTTGCGGTTATTTTTTATCTTAGCCATGAGCTCAATTTGTTAACAACAGGGGATGACATCGCCTTAAGCCGTGGTGTTAATGTGCGCAAAACCCGTTTCCTGCTCTTTGTGACGACGTCGCTATGTATTGGGGCTATTGTGTCGTTATGCGGCCCGATTGGTTTCGTGGGGATGATGGTACCGCATATCTGCCGCTTATTGATCGGTCAGAACCACCGCTGGCTTATTCCTGCTAGCTGTTTGTTTGGGGGTAGTTTTCTCATTATCTGTGACACGATTGGCCGATTACTCATCGCCCCTGCTGAAATTCCTGTTGGTGTTATTACCACTTTACTGGGTGGCCCTTTCTTTCTTTGGTTACTTATTAGAACTAGAACACCAATTTCATAAAGCCTGTCTGGCATAATAGCCTTAGCCACAATGCTGTATTAATGGAGTTCTCAATAGCAGTGAAAGTCAATTTATCCTTTTGGTCCTTTCATGTTTTAGTCATAGTGATGCTGTCACTGCTCGCTTTATCGCCGGCTTATGTCACTGCTGCACCATCTAACCAGCCAATATCAGGGCAGCACGTCGAGAATTACAATTGGTTTCGCAATGCCCTTTCTCGTTCTATGGCTAAAGAAGGGCTGCAATTTATTGCTGGCTCAGCAAAACATGGTTTAACACCCGATAATTATCACTATCAGACGCTACGCTCACTCACTGATAGCGCTAATCCTGAAGAACAAGCTCAGTTTAATCAGCTTCTCACCGAAGCCTTAACCACATTAAGCCGCGATTTGAAAATGGGCCGAACAGCGCCTTTAACCGTTGATCCCGATTGGCATATTCCACAAGTTAAATTTGATGAGAATGCCTTTATCAGCCATGCCATCGATTCACGTCACCTGATAGAACACCTCGACTTATTAGCGCCGACAACGACAAATTACCAAAAACTGATGACTGCTTATGCGCGTTATCAACGCTATGCACAGCAAGGGGGGTGGCAAACAATTCCCGCCTCACCCAAACTTTCCCCAGGAGATAGTCACCCTGCTGTTTCATTGATCCAGTCACGTTTGGCTGTCGAAGATACTTTTTTTGCCTACACGCATGCTGTGCCATCTACTTTATATGATCCGCTCATGGAACATGCTGTTCGGCGCTTTCAACAACGTTCGAGCTTAAAGGTCGATGGCATTATCGGACGTAATACGCTCAAGGCCCTGAATATCTCAATCGAATCTCGCTTAGACCAGCTTAAAGTTAATATGGAACGTCACCGTTGGATGCCAAGAGATTTAGGCAAACGTCATGTTCTGATTAATCTTGCTAACTACCGTTTGCAAGCGTTCGAAGATGGTCAGGAACAGTTAACGATGAATGTCATCGTCGGTAAAAAAGATCGGCAAACACCCAGCTTTTCAGCCCAAATGAGCCATATGGTGTTTAATCCTTTTTGGAATGTGCCCAGTAAATTAGCGCGGCTTGATTTATTGCCTAAGCAACAGCAGAATCCTAACTATTTTTACCAACAATCTATTCGTGTATTTACCAAAATTGGTGGGGCTAAAATTGAGCTTGATCCTGCCAACATTAATTGGCAAATGCATAACACTCAGACACTGCTGCCCTTTTCTTTTAGGCAGGATCCCGGCAAACGCAATTCCCTAGGCCGAATTAAATTTATGTTTAAGAATCCTTGGCAGATTTATTTACACGATACCCCTACTAGATCGTTGTTTAACAAAACCAAGCGTGCTCTTAGCTCAGGTTGTATTCGTGTTGCAGATCCTGTGAGTTTGGCAAACTTCAGTTTGATGGGGCATAAGGCTTACGGTACTGTGATTCAACGTATTGAAAGTGAGCATAATCATGGTATCCTTCTTGATGACCCTTTGAACATTTTTGCGGTCTACTTCACAGTTTCATTCCAAGACGATCACGTATTATTTTTACCTGATGTTTATCAGCGCGATCAACGCATGATAAAAAAACTGTATTAAATAAATTATTTTATTTATAATCCAGCACTTTAAACTGAAAATCGCTATCAAATTTCGGATATAAAAATAGGCCTTTAGGCTTGGGTAAAAATATGACCTCAAAATCACATTCGCTACACCCAGAAATCATACAAAGTCGACGCCGTTTTTTACAATACGGTTTAGGTATTACCACTGCTCTCGCACTCCCTGTAGCAGCATTCGCTAAAAGTCACCCGATCGACCGCACACTCGCTTTACACAATCTCCATACTGGAGAGAAAGTCAACGCAACGTATTGGGCTGAAGGTGAATATCAAATCAGCGAGCTGGCTGCCATTAACCGAATTTTGCGTGACCACCGTACCGGTGATGTGATGGATATTGATCCTCAATTAGTCAACCTACTTAATTTATTGCATGAACAAGTCGGTAGTAAAAAAGCTTTTAATGTCATTTCAGGTTACCGCTCACCTATAACCAATGCCAATTTGAAAAAAAACAGCAGTGGTGTTGCTAAAAAAAGCTTCCATATGCAAGGTAAAGCGATTGATGTGGCATTGCCAGGTTGCGAATTAGCTAAATTGAATTCAGCTGCCTTGGAGATGAAAATAGGCGGTGTCGGTTATTATCCAAAATCTGGTTTTATCCACGTTGACACAGGGCCTGTGCGTAGCTGGACCTAGTTATTATTGTTCGCGTTCTCTAATCCAGCAACTTTCGGGCTAACGCTCTAAACTCCGCCAAACTTTTTGCGTAGTCTGCACTTAATCTATTGTGATCTTGCTCTGTTTTATCGTGCATCTTACATAAAATCAGATGCATTTTTTCCAATTTATCTTCTGAATGCGAACCGGGATATTTTGGCTCACATTCTTCATCGAGTTCGCTCTCGTATTCCTCCATCAGTCGCTGATGTTCTTTGACCATTGCAATATGACGGGTTAATGTCAGGGAATGTTCTGGTAAAGTACGCTCTAATTGATACAATACCGCGACTAAACGCCGTGTTTGTTGTTGCCAGTGTAGTGTTTCTTTTGTCCATTCTGCATGTTCTTGGTGCCATTCTCCGTTTTGCGATTGAAATCCTTTAAGGTTGTGCATAATGATGGCCTCCAGGCACACTTTAATGGCAAAAATACAACTTCGTCATTAAAATCCATTTCTTATAATGCTCTCTCTCACTTAGACTAACCCTAATTCTTATAGAGATCAATCCTTGTTGTTATAACAAGGACAAGTCATATAAAAAGCAGTAAAATTAAGGGTGCTTTGTCCCTGATTGACTGAACCGGAAATCCACTATGTCTCATATCGTTGTTTGTGCTTTATATAAATTTGTCGCACTTGAAAATTATCCAGCCATTAAACCTCCTCTGCTGGCGTTGATGTTGGAACGTGGTGTAAAAGGCACTTTGTTATTAGCCCAAGAAGGCGTTAATGGCACCATTGCTGGTAGCCGTGCGGATATTGATGCTGTGCTGAATTTTTTACAATCCGATTCCCGACTTGCATCCTTAAGTTTTAAAGAATCTTTCACTGACCAACCTCCTTTTTTGCGTAGCCGTGTCAAACTCAAAAAAGAAATTGTCACCATGGGCATTGAAGGTATTGATCCCAAACAAGTTGTCGGCACTTATGTTAAACCGGCGGACTGGAATGATTTAATCAGTGATCCTGATGTGTTACTCGTTGACACTCGAAATGACTACGAAGTACAAGTTGGTACGTTTAAGAACGCACTT